>OGFZ01000382.1_pt1 | contig 28257 bp, 11 predicted proteins | sample 1571081 | NCBI WGS metagenome assembly OGFZ01 (sample SAMEA2582039, study PRJEB24529) | metagenome | biome: Human gut stool | place: China | collected 2011
CAGGGATGTTTCTGGCAGCAATCGGATTAGTTGATGACGTCCAAAACGGAAGTGTTGGAACAACTTCCAGTCACGGCTTCCCCGAATCGGATCATTCGTCGTGCGCTGACTGGCAAGGTATGGATTCAATTCTTTAAAGTTCGCTGCCCATGAACGGGAATAATGGGTATTATCCTGCATCCATAACTGACCGAAACTATCTGTATAGTCGTCTCCTCCACAGTTAATACGGTACAAGTAATTATATCCGTCTTTCCCTTTCAATACAGGTTTCGTATTCTGATATAGTACGTCAAAGTGGGGAGCTTGCTCCAGTCCGTTGAGTACAATTATGTCCTCGGCGACCGGTTTCCCTTTATGATATCCTACAGCACGAAGTACATTATAACGAATATCCCGATTCTCCCACATGAAGTGGGTACCTGTTCCATTATTCTTTTTACGTCCCAGATAAGTCACTTTGTCATTGATCATGTCGTTATAAAGCAATACGGAATCACAATTGCTGTAAGCCTCGATAGTAGCCCGACGACGTCCTTTCTCGAAACGATCCGCCCAGGTATGTGATACCAGATATACCATCGGGTCCTTTGCCGCCGGCACATAGTTGGCACGATACATATAATATACATCCAGTGGTTCTTCCCACGGAGTCACCAGTCCTTTATAGTTGAACGGACCTACTTTATCTATTTTCCGGAATGCTTCATCCGGCTGGCGACGTCCGGGATTGTCGTGGCTGCTGAAAATCCATTGGAACTGTCCGCAAACACTGTCTTTGGCCTGTTCCGCCAGACGAATCTTTGTTTCCATCAACTGACACATACGACTTTCGCTCCATACTCCATTTGCTTCAAATTCGCCGGGTTCCGTATGCAGATCAATACTTCTCCATGCACCGTATTCTCCATTCAGCAACTGGTTCTTCTGCGAAAGTTCCTTTCCGTATTTCGTAACGTCTCCTCCATACGTGCCGCTCCAGTTCTGAATAACATTCCAGTCGGTTCCTTCACCACCGTTGCAGGTGGTGATGATACGCATCGTACGTGCTGTCGGGTCCATTTCGCGAATGATTTCACTGCATTCCTGTGCAAATTCACGAGGCAATGTACTTTCATTCTGTAATCCCCATATCACTACTGACGGAGAATTACGTCGTTCCTTCACCCATTGACGAAGCAGCTTTTTAAAGTTCTCTCGAAACTCCGGTGTGTCATACCATACATGGGCAGAAAGTTGTGTCCAGAACAAGACGCCTTCTTCATCCCAATATTTCTGATAATCGAGATGATGGGGCTGATGGGCATCACGGAAAGCGTTGAAGCCTGCCGCACGTATTTGTTTCACTCTCGCAGCTACCTGCTCCCGACTGAAGGCATGACTTTGCCCGAACTGATGCTCATACTCGCATACACCATTGATAAAGACAGGCTTTCCATTCAGATAGAAACGACCATCTTCGTCATTTCTCTTTACCGGCCAACTGATTGTACGGATACCGAAAGGCGTAGAGATCTCGTCCGTTGTTTTGGTATCACGCTTAATCATACTTGCCAATTTATAAAGATAGGGATTCTCCGTATCCCATAAAACTGGATTCTCTACAGGAGACTGTTGGCGAATCACCTTCATCTCTCCCGGTGCCAATGTTACTTTCTCTACCAGACGGAACACTTGTTTACCGTCCGCATTGCTCAACTTATTGACTACTTCTATTGTCTCCGTGGTCTTGCCATAGTTCTTTACTTCTGTTTCGACAAAGACATTAGCCGCCTTTTCGTCATTCCAGATGTGTACTCCGAAGGGTTCAATACGGATCTCGTCTGTTGCCTCCAGTACCACCGGACGGAATATACCTAACGGCTGAGATCCTTCGCTGAATCCCCACTCCGACGAACAACCACCACATACCCACGGCATATCGGCTATCATTTCCGGATGCTCTGCTTTTACTTCCAGACGATTCGTTCCTTGTTTCAATGCATCGGTCACATCCAGTGTCAACGTGGTACGTCCTACCGGATAGCGTCCGAAATCATGTCCGTTCACTTTAATAGTAGCATACGTACCTACCCCCTCAAAACGGAGGAAATAACGTCGCAAGAGTCGAGAGTCGGGTGTTGAGAATTGAAACTTATCAAGAATGAAGTCTTTTATATACATCGCGGTTCCGTGCAGATTGCCATGAGTCAACTGACGATATCCATAATAATCATCCCAATTGTGAGGAATATTCACAGTCTTAAAAAGGTTTTGAGGTATAGAAGAGACATCAACTCCATCTTGGCCAACAGATCTCTTCATTCCTAATTCTTCGTTCTCCATTAACCAAGTTTTCCAGCCTTCATTCAGTTCGGTAATCATCCGGCGATTCTTCGTTTCCGGCTTCGGGAAGCGAACGGCAGAGCGTCCCATCGGCTTACTTGTAGCAACAGCGATACCACGCTGTTCGGCATTGTTCACCGCACAATAGAAATGATAAACCACTCCGTCGTGTTTGATCACATAGCTTTTATGTGCAAATAATTCGTCGTAATTCTTGGAAGGAATAATCAAATCAGTTCCATGCCAGTCTGTCCAGTTGACGAGATCATAACTAGCAGCAAACGTATTAAAGGCTTTATACTTGCGTGACGGCTCAAAGGCAGAGAAATAAAACATCACGTATACGTCACCCATCTTCTGAATATGAGCATCACCGGTGATTGTTCCATCCGCTTCGTGTGCAAAGACCGGATTGCCGGGATAACGTTTCCAGGTTTTCATATCCTTGGAAAGTGCGATTCCCACCCGTTCACCTTTTAAATCAGTTTTCGGATGACGTCCTCCCGCATTGTAAAACATCACAAACGGAGCACCCAGTGTTTTGTCTTTATCCCAGTAAACGGTACTTTTATATTGAGTCAACTTTTCCCACCACTGCGCATCTTTATCATGGATGCTCAGAATCGGTTTGTCCAGAGACTCCCATTCATGAGCGGTGGAAATATCTCCTTTGGTAGATGCCAGTCCGACAAAGAGTGGTGCTTTTACAGCTTCATAACCTGTACCTTCTCCACCGATGTAAGTCATCCAGTGGCGGCCTTTGTAGGTCTGAAGTTCGTAGCTTCCACCCCACTCCATATCCGGCAGCGCGGGAAATCCTCCACGCTGATTACAATCCCATTTACCGTCCCGATAAGAAAGCACACGTCCTAAGGTACGCCAATCAAGCAGATTATCACTTTCTGCAATCCAGGTTTCGTATCCACGACCATCCGTGCCGGTTTTGCCATTATAAACGACATAAGTCATCAGCCACTTGTCTCCCTGACGAAAGACAGTAGGACAATCGATCTTATGATAATTGTCGGTCGGGGCAACAGCAAGTCCGTACTTATAGGGCGTCTTTACCTCTTCATAAATCTGCTCCATCCGTTCCTGCGTGACTTCACGTTGGGCATACAGTGAGCAGTATGCGGCAGCTATACTTAAAAATGTCAGTAATAACTTCTTCATTATACTTTTATCTATCATCTATTTATTGACTTTTTAGTCAGCCCTTTACAGCAATTGTTCATTAGTAAAACATCCAGTCCATCGTTTCTTCGTCTCCGGCAAGTCCGGCATTACGAGTTTTCACATCTGCAGCCGTAAATCCAAGGACCTGAAGGTAGCCTTTGGGCAACATCAACGTATGTTTTCCTGCCGGAAAGCTATATGCGTGTATATTTGCTAATGGCATTCCATTGATATGGATTGCATTAGTCAGTACAGGTTCCGCCTGACCGTAATCATTGGCAGATGCATCAATCTCCAGCTTCGGGGCTTTGGCATACTTCTTTTGGTCGTCTTTAAAATAAGCTACCAACAGTTTGACCGGAGCATTTGTCTCAAAGATAATGCTTGTTCCTTTTTCACGTTGTTCATTTCCATTAAAGCGGAATGCCTTCATCCCCTTCAGTTCAGGAGCTATTGCTTCTATTTTGCCCGGAAGATCCGTGAACAAGGAAGTACCTTCATTCAGTTTTACTGTCGGATAATTCGATATTAAGTTCACATCCGCAGGAGCCCAGGCAGTGATCTCTACCGTTTCAGTCACCGCATTGCCATTTTGCTTTTCTTTCAGCATGGCAAGGTTCGCCTTGAAGTTCTCCAACTCTTTTTCGTAGTGCACCAGCAGTTCTTTCCATGTCTTATTATGGCCATCGTCTCCACCGATAGGAATACGGCGCTGGGCAGTCTGCATACTGTTGGCATATAAATAATGCTCGTCTGTCAGTTCCACCAGTTTGCGGTAATGTTCCAGACTTTGTTCCATCAGAGGGATGGCTTCTTCCAAATTTTTCATGTCTTTTCCCCATTGATAGTCCAATACCAGTTTCGCAGCTTTCACTTTCAGATTAAACGCATAGGCAAACTCACGGTAACAATGCATATCATTCTGCAAACGTGCGAATTCTTCTTTGTTGGAGGAGATGGAACCGGCTGCCTTGTCAATCGCTGCTATTGCCTTATCACCGTGTTCAATCACCTGAGCGACAATATCCAGCGGCATCTCACCTACATGAGGCTGATTCTTCCATTCTTTCTCTACAAATTCGATCAGCTTTTCGCCTTCCGGTCCGCAGCTTTCATAGAATCCCGGATAGATGGTATATTTGTACGGATTGACAAGCTGGCTCATAAACATCCCCAACAATAACGTCTGACGGTTTCCTTCCGTGATACCAAAACGGCGTAATAACTTCGGAGCAATTTCTCCGCTTTCTTCATAAGCAATGCGAATATTGCCTGCATTCTCGTCGGATGTTCCGTAGAACTGTCCCAGTTGATGATTCCAGTAACCGATCTCATCGGCACGATCCCGATGGCTGTTCCATGCATAACGTCCCCAGGTCTGATACCAGATCCAGTCGCGGTCCAGTTGAAATTCCCGTTCGCCATTTGGCAGTTTGTCGGCTGTATACGGCCAATCCCAGTACGAAGCCTGCGGATAAAGATGCAGTGCATTGGCACCGTGCACGTTGTGCATCGCTTGTACCGCCTTCTGTACGAAGTCCGGAGAGCCCCAACGGAACGGTTCCAGATTTGCCAGGATATGTACATTACTGATATGAATAGATCCTAAAGAGCTCAAATCCGTATGAATCTTCGACCAGGGGCCACGAGGCTCGTAAGTTGTCAGTGATTCGCCATTATACTTATGCATCGTATAAAGATTCTTATATATCGGCAATGCCGCATCCATTACCAGTTTGCAGTCTGTATCGTGTGCGCGCAGCAAAAGAGGCGGTTCGTCGGTACGTCCCAATGCCTGTAATCCGTCTTTTACACCCGGAATGATGGTCTTTGTGAACCATTCCACATCATCTTCTACCGTACACATGGCTTCACCCAAACAAACCAGCAGTCCCACATTCGGATATTTCTCTATAAATGCAGCAATACTTTTACGGGTATAGTCTGCAATCAGAGGAGTAATGGGACGGTTACGGTCCTGCGTTTTCAGTCCATAATGCTCTGCAAATGGTTTGGAAAGGATGATATTGTAGAACATCTGTATCACGAAGATACCACGTTTGTCCGCTTCTTCCGTAAGGAAAGAAAACATCTCTTCATTCTTCTTGAACGTCTCTTCGTCTACTTCCAGCGCAAACGGATAATCTTCCAGTTTGACTAACGATGCAAACGGATGACCATTCCAGAGATACAAGGAATTCATGCGGTTGGCTACCAGCATATCGAGGCATTTAATCCATTGTTCCTTATCATAAAACCAAGGGAAACTTTCCGGAGTATACGGATACTCATACACACCGTGTCCCGGCAGGTAAGTCATCTTCTGCAGACCGACACAAGCGCCGCGGAGCACCATTTCCGGACCATCTTTCAACTCTTCCGGAAAGTTTAGTTTGCCCTCTGAGTCGTTCACACGGTCTATCAGTTCGCGACACCCGTAGATTACTCCGCTTCCGTCTCTGCCGCTTACTCTTGTCAGATTGCCGGTAGTCGTAATATGAAAGCCTTCTTTCTTAAGTGTCGTATCATTCACTTCCGTCAGCAGAATCGTCTTTATTTCAGGATCGGAGAATGTGGTATCCCCTTGTTGCATCATTACCTGATAACCGGCTTTATCCAAGGTAGTCTGTAACTGTTCCGCACTGAACAGAACGCGGTTTGACGCATCCGGCGGAGTCATTATTTTCACGGTTTGCTTACCACACGCAGCTAAGAAAAGGGTGCATGCCGCAAACATGAACAATTTGGTATTTTTCATTCTTCTGATATGTATATTATAAAATGTATAGTTTCATTCTTTTATAAAAGAAAGACGAAGTAAGTCCTTGTTTGTACTCATTTGCTCACTCTTCCACTTTTTGATACCGGATTACCACATCGTCCTTTCAAAACATCTGCAATCCCCCTTATTCTTTAAAATAATATCTATATTTGCCGGACAGTATTCTATAATTAAAAAAGAAAACAGGAGCAAACAATATGGAAGGGCAATTGAATTTGGACTGTGAACGATTTCAACAAATTACTCAAATGGCAAAAATGGGATGGTGGGAATCAGATGTAAAAAATCAACAGTATATTTGCTCTAATTTTATCGTTGATCTACTAGGGCTTGAAAGCCATCGGATCAGCTTTAAAGAGTTTCACCACAGGATACGCGAAGATCACCGCACGCGTCTCAGAAACGAATTTATCTCTCATTCAAATCTTGAAACTTATGAGCAAATGTTCCCTATCCGGGCTAAAAACGGAGAAATATGGGTATATTCCAAGATCAGTTTCAGAAAACCTGATAAGGCAGGATACAGAGACATATTCGGCTACCTGCAATATGTGGACAAACCTGCGGAGAGTATATGCGGAAACATCGACTTCTTTCATGTAAACAGCCTGCTTTATCAGCAAAACAGCATTTCCTATTCGTTGCTCGCCTTTCTGCAATCGGACAATATAGCAGAGATTATCAATCAAATTTTAGATGATCTTCTCCGGCAGTTCGGAGGAGACCGTACCTATATCGTCGAGATAGACAGAAAGAAAAAGGTTCAGAATTGCACGTATGAGGCAACTGCAGAAGGTGTATCCGAAGAGCGGAATAATCTGCAGAATATACTTTGGGATGAGTCTTTTTGGTGGAACAGACAGCTTTCAAACAGGAAATCCATCATTCTGAATACTTTGGACGATATGCCCCAAGAGGCGCAGGAATATCGCAATCTGCTCGAATCACAGAACATTAAGTCACTAATGGCGGTTCCGCTTGTATCCAAAGATAGAGTATGGGGGTATATGGGCATCGATATGGTGAAAGATTATCGTAGTTGGACCAATGTAGACCTTCAATGGTTTTCTTCATTGGCAAACATTATCAGCATCTGCATAGAACTGCGTAAGTCAGAACTTCAGGCGAAAGAGGATCGCCTGGCACTGGATCATAGCGAAAAGATTCTCCGTAACATTTATAAGAATCTGCCGGCCGGCATCGAACTTTACGATAAAGATGGCTATCTGGTAGATATCAATGATAAAGAACTGGAAATATTCGGTTTGGCTGATAAAGGTGAGGTCTTAGGGGTTAGTCTGTTCGACAATCCTAATATTCCGCAGGAAATCAAAGAGAAGCTGAGGGCTCAGGAGGATGTAAACTTCTCCATAAGTTATGACTTCTCCAAAGTAAATAAATATATAAAAACCCACCGGAAAGGAATCATTAACCTTACTACTAAAGTAACCACGCTTTATGACTCTCAAAATCAGTTTATCAACTATCTCTTTATCAATATAGATACGACGGAAACCACCAATGCATACACCAAGATACAAGAATTTGAGAATCTGTTTCTCCTGATCGGCGATTATGCCAATGTGGGGTTTGCACACTTCAATGTACTGACCAGGGATGGATATGCGCAAGATACATGGTATCGGAACTTAGGTGAAAAAGAAGGGACTCCCATGACTGAAGTAATTGGAGTATACTCACATGTACATCCTGAAGATCAGGCGGTTCTGAAGATTTTTGTTCGTGGAGTCAGAGAAGGGAAAGCTACCAGTTTGCGGAAAGAAGTCCGTATCTGCAGGGAAAACGGGAAATATACATGGACCAGTATTAATGTTATGGTCAGAGATTATCGTCCGGAGGAAGGTATTATCGAAATGCTGTGTATCAATTATGATATTACCACTCTGAAAGAGACTGAGCAGAAATTAATTATCGCCCGTGATAAAGCGGAAGAACTGGACCGTCTGAAATCTGCTTTCCTAGCCAATATGAGTCACGAAATCCGTACTCCGCTGAATGCGATTGTCGGCTTTTCCAGCCTGTTGGCAGAAACTGAAAGCAAGGAGGAATGTCAGGACTATATCAAGATTATACAGGATAATAATGACCTTCTCTTGCGACTGATATCTGATATTCTCGATCTTGCGAAGATAGAGGCAGGAACATTCAACTTTGTATATGCGGACTTGGATGTAAATGAGGTCTGCTCTGAAATTATCAAGTCCACTGGTATGAAAGTGAAAGGAGATATCAAGCTCCTTTTTGAAAAGCAAATCCCCGAATGCCATATCTATACAGATAAGAACCGGTTTATGCAGGTGATCACTAACTTTATAAATAATGCGCTAAAGTTCACCCATGAGGGGACTATCGCTTTGGGATACGAACAGATATCTTCTCAGAAAATAAAGTTCTATGTGCGCGATACAGGCGTTGGTATCCCTGCCAATAAGATAAACAGCGTATTCGAACGTTTTGTAAAACTGAACAATTTTGCCCAGGGAACAGGACTGGGACTTTCTATCTGTAAAAGCATCATAACACAGATGGAAGGAGAAATCGGGGTAGATTCAACTGAAGGAGCAGGCTCCTGCTTTTGGTTTACACTTCCTTACCATACAAATGAATAAAAAAGGTGTATCTTTGCACCTCATTTATTACCATTATTATGCAGACTTACATAGAAACATCCCGTTTAATTCTCCGCGATTGGAAAGAAGAAGATATTCCGGCTTTTGCCCGCATGAACGCCGACCCTCATGTTATGGAGTTTTTTCTCCATCCGCTGACTCCGGAAGAATCACTTGCTTTTTATCACCGTATCCAAAATGAGTTTCAGACCTGTGGCTTTGGCTTGTATGCTGTAGAGCGTAAAGAGGATCATGCTTTTATGGGATATACCGGACTGCATCAGATCACATTTGACGTTGATTTTGCTCCGGGTATAGAAATCGGCTGGCGATTGGCGCACGAATATTGGGGACATGGTTATGCTCCGGAAGCAGCAACCGCTTGTTTGGAGTATGCTCGTGAGAGTTTGGATATCAAAGAATTGTTCTCGTTTACTTCTCTCCCCAACCAACGTTCGGAAAGGGTGATGCAGAAAATAGGGATGGAACGGGTTAGAGAATTTGATCATCCGCTTGTTCCTGCTGAGCATCCATTACATAGACACGTGTTGTATCACATAGATTTAAGAAAGCATTCATCGTAAGGTATTCAGTTCAATGACACAAAAAGAGAAAGAGAGTAGTGTAGCAATAATTTATCAATTTACTTAGAAGATACAGAACTTTTCAAAATCAGCACCAACATCTGTACGAAATACATTGACTAATGATACAGTAACTTCCAGTCATTTATTAATAAATTGTTTAATTGTTTATTATAAACGTCCTCCAAGTTTATTATAAACTCGAATTTCGATCTTACAGCAATAAACATCCATTTTAAGCAACAAAAAGGGCTGCAATTCCCATAAAGAATCGCAGCCCTTAGCTTGTGTCAGACTATCTAACAAGCATTACCCGGAGTAGGAATGCCTGCAAACTGTTATTATATTATACTTATTATTGCTCATTTTTCGTCTATATTATCAATGTTATCGAATTTTCTTCCGGTTTCTACTTACAAATATACAATATAAAAAGCGGTTTGTCAAGTCCTCCATGCTTCTTTCGTACATCTGATTATCCATTCATACAGTTTAGCTCATTCCCGTACAGTTTTGAACTAAATGATAGTCGGTTCTATCTTCCATTCTCCTCCTTCCCGAAGGAGGAGAATGGAGATGGTACCGACTTTTTAGTTACCCCCAATGGAGATACTACTGTTTGATTCATTTTTCATTTAGGAAAGAAGTAAAGCTGTACAGTTATAAATCTGCGAATGGTGTTTTATAATCTTCTCCCATCGAGTCCCGATACTCCTTGCAGAAACGGTCATACAGATTTCGTGCAATCCCTTTCTTTCCCTGTGCGGAGAACACAGCGCATTTGGCGGCCAATGCTTCTTCATTCAGCGGGTCGTGCAGGAACATGATGTCTGCCAGGCGGAGAATCATGTCCGGATGATTACGTTGCTTTTCAATTTCAAACAGATCCTTCAACAAGTCGATGGAGTGGCTGGAGTATGTTTCTTTGAAGTCATCCAACCAATCGAGAATGGTGTTGGGCAACAATGGTCCATACAACAGAAGTTCCAAGATACGGTTGAGTAATTCGTCGTTTTCTTTCTCCTTGAATTGCTGGATACGTGCAAGCACTTCGCGATAGTCGCAGAATACGTTCTCGCCCCATTTAATGTGCATGAAGTTGTTTTCCGTCACGACTTCTACATCACCGATACTCTCCAATAATACCCGAAGCTTGCGTAAGTTTACATTACGGTTGTTGCGGGCAGCCGTCTCTTCCTTATCCGGCCATAGGATTCCCGTTGTTTTGGAGGTCAGGATACCGTTCGGATTCTTTTCTGTATATAATATCAGCAAAATAAGCAAGTGTTTCAAGCGGGGAGTGAAATTGGCGGTGATATCATTTCCCTCTTTATCGCGTACATTGAAGCACCCTAACAATGAGATGGAGGAACGGCTACGGTCATAGTAGTTGACTATCTCTTTCGGTGCGGGATCGCTTTCTTGTTCCGGCATCATCGGAGTAACTTTCTCTTGATTCTCAGAGATGGCTTTTGGAGCGGCAACCGATTGAGGAACTTCTTTTGAGGTTGCAGCCGATTGGGTTGGCTGACGTTTGCTTTTTGAACGATAGAACAGCCAGGCACCACAGGCTAGTATTGCCAGAACACCGATGACATACAGCAGATTCCACCATTTGCCGGAGCCCATTTCATCCACCGACTGACGGATATCTATCTCGTTGACTAGAGGCATATTGATGGAATAGATCTTTATATCGTGTGTACGATTGTTCAGTATCTTGTCCAGCACAAGGAACAGTTTCCTGTGAGTCGGTGAATAGTAAAGGTTAAAATCGCAGTCCTGATAATCCAGTCGGTTATTGATCGGTTTTGAAACTTCTGTATAAACAGGGCTTTTCATGGAAATTTTCCACAGTGTTCCCCCGTTGTCCGTAGATACGGCATAGAAAGAACTGTCTGCCGGTTCGAAGTACATGGAGGAAGCCATGATGGTTTCCTTGTTATCATCTTTTTTCTCCCAGATGGTGCGGGACTGTTTACTTTTTAAATTGATGGCATACAGGCCGAGGTAGTAATGGGTAGTCAATTCCTGTTTACCATATTTGTTTCCTTTGCCTCCAAAGATATATAGTTCGTCGCCCACTACTGCCATAGCAGCAGAATAGCGGGGATAAAGAGGATGATCATATTTAATTTGCTCCATAATTTCACTGCCGGACTTCATGCGGAACAGGTCATTACGGTATTTATAGAAGCCATATCCACCGAAAAAGTAGAATGAGGAGTCGGCGGGGTTAAATGCTTTGGCATGGTTATAGTTGTTGGGTTCTTTGGTATTCCGCACTTCGTTGCTCCACTTGCCGTCGGCGAACGAAAAGCGGGAGATGATGTTTTCCGTCAGTGAGTAAGATACCAGTGCATTGCTTAGCGTATCATACAGCAGGTGGTTGGGATATTCTACGGCAGGATATCCTCCGCGTACGGCAGTCTCTTGTTTGAGTCTTCCGTCTTCGTCCAGCGCTTTTACCGATTCGGGACTGACTACATAGAATAAGGCGCAACGGGCGTCGAATGCTATGCCTACTCTGCTGGAAGTAGTGATCTTATTGATAGTTTTCCATTCGATATGGTTGTCTATCAGCCAGAGAGGCTGGACAGCACGTGCAACGGCTCCCTCTTTTTCGTCATAACAGAGGTTGTCGTTATGTTTCCATAATTTCCATTCTCTTGTCAGTTTGCCGTCCTGTATGATGTTGATATCCCTTAAGTTGACAGGGGCTACTTCCGCCTGATAGCCTAACATCTGTCCGAATGTAATCGTTACACTGTTTGTTTCTTGCAGGGGGAAGGTGGACGACATCTTTTTTTTGTCGTATTCTATTTCGATCACATTGTCTTTCTGACGCAGATTCAGCGAGACATTGATCCATTTTTCCAGTTCTATGGGTTTGTCAATGATGATAATCTCATCATTGAGCATTAAAGCGGGAGCATGGTTTTGCTCACCTGCAACAAACGAGAAGCGTATTATCTGGCCTTTGTCTGTCTTCAGATGAAGAATGGAGCCATAGTCGGCTTCATTGGCACGTATATATATCTGAAAAGAAATGGTTAAGTCGTTTTTTACGGAGAAAGGTTGGTTGTCATCCAAATATAAGGTAGACCTTTCCGGTGCCGGTACGGCATGAGACTTAAGATAAAGTCCGTAATCATATAAAGGAGACGCATCCAGTCTGCCCGCCAGGCAAAGCAGGATAAAAATCAATAATTGCAGTTGATATTTCATAGTACTTCTACTTGAATCTGTTCCTATGTGGCAAAAGTACGAAAAACAATATGATATTCATAAGAATCGGGGACTTATTTTATATAACCAAAGTGTTGGAATACTCGTATATGATAGCTGTCGTCCGGAGAATATGACAAGAGGTATTGTCGAAGAATCAGATGTTATTTCGATGATTCTTCGACAACCCTCTTGCGCTTAATCGCTAGAATATAGCTACTTGATTTCTAATGATGGAGGAACATCCTCTGCTCCGCTGGCCCATGTCTTGTTGGGTTTGTTGCCCATTACCAATACTAGCTTGCCACCGCTCATCAGGTCATCATGGCTGAACCATGATTTGTTCCATTCTTTGCCATTCAGCGTGGCGGACTGGATGTATTTGTTGTCATCGGAAGCATTCTTAGCTTCGATTTCGAAGACAGCTCCGTTGCTGAGTGTAATCTTGGCATCTGTGAAAAGCGGGCTTCCGATAGTGTAGGCCGGCAATCCCGGAGTGACAGGGTAGAAGCCCAGGGAGGAGAAGACCACAAATGAAGTCATACCTCCGCCGTCCTCATCTCCCGGAATACCCATCAGGTCATTGCGGAACCATGTTTTCAGCATTTGACGGATGCGCTTCTGTGTTTTCCACGGCTGTCCGGCGTAGTTATAAAGATAAGGAACGTGCAGAGACGGTTCGTTCGCCATCGAGAATTGGCCTACATTACCCGTATGGTCGGGCAGTTTTGCGTAGAATGCATATTTGCTCCGTCCCAGCGGTTCGGTGAAAGTGCGGTCAAGGTTGGCGATGAACTGCTCGTTTCCTCCCATAAGGCTGATGAGGTCGGCTACATTGTGTGGCACGTCCCAGCGGTAAACCCAGCCGTTGTTTTCTCCATAATACTCACGGGCTCCCATGCCTCCGGGGAAACGGTAGTCGAATGGCTCAATCCATTGTCCTTCCTTATCTTTCGGATGGAAGAAAGCGGTTTCTTTATTGTAGAGATTCCGGTAGTTATACGAACATTTCAGATAGTATTCGGCTTCTTCCTTCTTGTTCAGAGCTTGGGCGATACGGGAGAGACACCACTGGTCGTAGCTGGTTCCCAGAGTGACAGCGACAGGCTGGCGCTTCTCGAAAGGATGTACGTTCGGGTCGTTTTCCGGTTCATCTACACGGAGAGCGGGGATATAACCGTTTTCACGGTAGAAATTGTCCAGCCAGCCGGCCGGTGCTCCCGACCACGGGGCGAGCGTCTTTTCTTCAATCCCTTTCCGGCAAGCCTTGTAGGCTTTTGCCGTGTCTACTTTCAACCCTTTGGCCAGTGCGTCGGCTACCGTGGCAACGGCATGATTGGAGTTCATGCGACGTGTGTCACCTGTTACTTCGGGGAAAGTAGGCATCCACATATTGCCCATTTGTTCCGCCATGCGCAGGTAGGATGCGATGATGTCTTCTTCCTTTTGTTGGTCGATCAGTGTGCGGAGAGGATGTGCGGCACGGTAAGTGTCCCAAATCCAGTCGTCGAAGGCGCTGAAGTAACGGCCGTCTTCGCTCATGCAGATGGGACGTTCGAAGGTACGGTAGAAAGAAGAGTAGAATACGGTTTTGTCATCTTCCGTTCCTCCTTCTACTTGGATACGTCCCAACGTTTCGTTCCATATTTGGCGTCCCGCTTCTGCCAGTGCTTTGATGTTATAGTCTTTTAATTCGCGATGCAGGTTCTTTTCGGCCTGTTCCTCGCTGATGAAAGAAATACCGTAGCGGAGGTTGACCGTTGTGGTTCCATCGGCAAAGCGCCATGCCGCACAGGCATTTGCGCCTTCGGCATTATCCTTGCTTGTTTCAATAGTGCCGTTTTCGAGGATGCCGGCGCTTATCGGCTTCTCCTGTGCTTCTATATATACATAGACATTGGTGTTGTCATTTAGTTGCTGGCGACCGCTGATGAAGTTCTCGTTGGCGTGAATAGAGCCATTGCGGGAGTTCACGATGAGATAAGCCGGTTTGTCTGCCTCATACGTTATCCGGTAGATAGCCGACTGATGGGAAAGCGCATATTCCGCTTTCATACGGTTGTCATCCAGTTCCACATCGAAAGAATAAGGAGTAATGTGCTCGTTGTCATAGTTATACGTTATGACCGGACGCAGCTTTTCTCCCTGATAGGGACTGAAATTGAATGCAGAACGTTCCCGGTGGTTGGTGACGATCAGTGGAAGCCCCTTCAGCAGTTCGGAGGTGTAATCGGCACGTTCCGGGTAAACACGAAGCATACTGTTGGGTAACTGGATGGTGGGGAACGTGGGAACCAGCAGATGGCTGATGTTGCCGATATACGGGTTGACGTAATCGACCGGTGTCCGATCCGCTGTTTGCAGGCTACCGTTACATGCGCTCAGCGTTGAAATGATAGCCGCCGAGGCTAAAATGTGTGTAAGTTTCATCATATATTTATTTACTATTATTTGGTTTCCGGATTCACGAAAGCTGCTTTCAACAACGGAAGGAAATCTTTCTTGTTATCGCATTTGAAATAGCCGGTGAAGTCGTTCCGGTCTCCGGCTCCTAGTTTGATCACCAGTTTATTCCATCCTTGCAGCAAGGGCAATTCTTTGTAGATGATTTCGTTGCGTCCGTCGTGGGATACAGCCGTATAAGGTTTGTCGTTGATGAGCAGCGCACGTTTCTTTGCTTTCACAAAGAGGGATAGTTTCGGCATGTTCGGCTCTATCAACAGGTCGTCCAGAGGGCGTGGACTGAATACATAAAGTTCCAGTGTCCATTCACCGTCGCTGTCCTTCACCAGTTTCTCTTTGGTGGCTACGGGGAAGTTGATCTGTTCGTCGCGCAGGAAGAAGACCTCGTCGATATTGACTTCCGGCTTTTGGAAGGCTATTCCGGCATTCTTCAGGATAGCGCTCAATGTGTTGAACCCCTTCTCCGAGTTGGCAAATTCGGTTAATGTGTTCAGATAGAAAGTGGAAGCGTTCTGCTGGCATTTTACGAATACAGGAGTGGCGGCTGTACATTCGTATTCACTGCGGATCGTTCCGGCAGTCTTGATCTCTTCCGGGCGTTTGTTCCACTTTCTCCAGTCGGTCTTACAGGCGTTCAGCAAGACGTCGCCTTCTTCTACGAAAGCTCCTTTCAGCGAGTAGCTGGAAGCGTTGGTCTTCTGAAGTTCGCAGAAGTAGAAGTCGGAATTATTGAGTCCGTGCATCCATGACTTTTGTACGGGCAGGAAAGAAGAACGCTGCAGATTATCCAAGGACACCGGAAGCGGAAGAATTTCATTGTATGCGGCTACCGTTTCCGGTGTGAGTCCCCATATCCATACATCCGCGCCTTTGGCGATTTGCTTTTGCACCTCATCTTTGGTAGAAGCATCCAACTTTTGGCTACCGTCTACAATATAGAGCAACAGGGAAGGAGTGTTTGCCTTCTTGGCGAATATGACTCCTTGCGCATCCATCAGCTGCTTTAATTTACTGTTCTGACTACCGATAAAGATGACTTCCTTATACTTTTTGGAAGGAGTTGTTGCTTTGTGATGGTCGTACTGTTGTTTGTCGATTACAGCATAAGGAGACCAGGCCGGTTTGCCCGGAGCATTGGCTGCGCGTAAGGCACTGTACATCGGCCATTCCTGATAGAGCGGCAAGGTCGGGTCATAACCGGGGTTGAACGTCGTGCAATAAGGGCCTATACGTTCGGGCTGTACGCCCGGAACTCCTTCTTTGTAATCACCGAAGAAGACTCCGTCAGCCTCAACGGTGGGAGCTTTGCTTTTGTCTTTCTTGCCGAGTGGAAGCGGTTTCAAGGCATACCATGCCATATTGAAGACTGTGCTGTAAGAGGCTCCCATCTGTCTTTGGTTGACGATGAGGTTGTAACATTCGTTAGCCAGCCCCTCCATACGGCCTTCCTGTGATTCATAAGCGCGTTCTCCGTTATATTTGGCAACCTGTTCCGGGGTGCCGTAATAAGCCATACTGTGTTCGCCGATTCCCCAAGGTTTTCCGATTTCAATCCAGCGTTTCATGGAGTTGATGTCTCCGTAGTGTCCTACGGTTACGGGCAATATACCGTCACCGTCATCTTCTCCGTCTGCTGAAATCCACGGGCGGGTAGGGTCGTACTGATGTACAATGTCACGCCATTCTTCCCATGCCTTCTTTTGTACCGGCATCAGTTCGGGGCGATTGTAAACGTGCAGGATAACGGGTTTGTTTTCGTTGCTGATACTCCAGCCGAAAACGGACGCGTGATTTCTGTCGCGCAGGACAAAACGTTTCAGATGTTCTTTAGATGCCTCCCAGAAGAGGTCGGAGTCCAGTTTCGGACCACCGTCGCTGGCCCAGTTGGCTGTTTCGTTCAGTACGCAGATACCCATTTCATCGGCCATGTCGAGGTAGAAGCGGGGATAGACTTGCGCGTGCGGACGGACTGCGTTGGCATTCATCCCTTTAATGGCGGTGAACCAGGCCCACGCATAACGGCGGGTCATCTGCGGGATACCCATAAAATGCCAGGAGTCACCATGTAATGCGTAAGGTTCGCCGTTCAGATATTGAGTAGTACCCTGCAATGTCCATTCACGCCAGCCGAAACGTTCGTATTTGGTATCGACAGTCTGTTTCTGGTTATTGACGGAAAGTAACAGGGCATATAGGTTGGGATGCCCCGGAGTCCAGTATTTTAATATATCCTTGCCGACAGGTACTTGTAAGGTCACTTTCTGTGAAGCCTTGGCTGGCAGGGACACTTTCGTAGGAGCGACTTTCAATGCTTCATTACCAAGCGTCCAGTTCGGAACGGGAGCGGAGTTGACGTCCGTTCCTGCGCAGTTCACCCATTCGCGGATATTGCCTTGCAGTTGTATGTCAGTCTTCTTCTCTGTCAGGTTCTGAAGAGTTACTTCTATTTCCAGTGTATTCTTTGATACCAGCGGTTTTACGTATACGTCTTCCAGATGGATTTTTGGCAAGGCCAACAGGTATACATCCTGCCAGATACCGTTGATCTGATACCCCCACATTGAGCCGCCCGGAACAATGCGGCGCCCGATGGTCGCATTGTTTTCGAATAACGACTGGCTTCGTACGCCTACCAGTATCTCTATGTTTTCGCCGGCAGTCACTTTATCGGTGATGTCAAAGCTGAACGGTAAGAACAAATCGAAGTTCTCGCCTACCTTTTCTTTATTTATATAGACTTCGGAATATCCGGCTACGGCCTCAAAGTAAAGTTTGATTTGCTGCCCTGACCAGTCGGCAGGGATGGTGACATTCTTCTTCATCCATGCCATTTTCACTTGTTCCCATTCTTTAGGGTATGAAGGATAGTTGCGGTGGTCGGGACCTTCCAGGTCACGGTAAGCAAAAGCATTGATATTCCACGGTGAAGGGATTTTGATACGAGTTTTGCTCCATTCGCTGTCGTTTTCCGGCAATGGAAGTTCGGGAGCGATACCTTTTCCCTGAACGTATTCTTTCGGCAAGCGGACAGGCTGGAAATCCCAATAACCGTTGATGCAAATCTCTTGTCGATGTTCTTTTTCTGTTTGGTTCACCAGACCTTCGCTGGGGGCAAAGGTGTAGGGATAGACCAGTTTCTGGTCATTAGCCACTGTTTGTGTCTGCGCGTTTACCTTTGTAGATTGCAAGGTAAAGCCGGTCAGCAGACCACATAGTAAAATTAAACTTCTCTTCATATTCATAATTTAATGAGTTTTCCGGTATTATCAAGGGCAAAGTAAAGGTCGAACCATTAAAAAGAGAGGATAAAGCAAATTAATTCTTCATTAAAATGGAATTAATTGTATCATAAAATGTCTTTTTCTCTCCGGAAAGGGTGAAAATGGTCCGGTTACTTGCTTTTTATCCGAATGTAACTCATTTGGGCTTTTCGTATTGTTCTACCGCCCTCCTTAATTTCTTTTCTATTAGCTCCACCAGTGTCTGCGGATAAAGAACTTGTATTCCGTTGGCATATCCGAAGAATACCCGTTCCAGTTCATGGTTGATGACTACTTCTATTTCAAGAATCACACTTCCGTCTTCCAATGTTTCTATGGTTCGTTGGCTGTGGTGTATCGGTTTGGTCAGGATGTAGGGGGCTTCGTTGGCGGCTACTTTAAAACCGACCTTCTCGGCTTTGCTTCCGGAGTTTTTGGTCACCCCTACCAAGTCGTCAAAGAATGTGTTCGGGTCGAAGAATGTATTCTTTATAAAGGGTTCCCGCGATAACACCTCTAATGAATGGATTCTGTCCAGAGCCAGATTCTGCAATATCCGTCCGCTTTTTCTGACTCCAAATACGAACCAACGGTTGCGATATTCCTTTAATAGATAAGGATAGAAGATGAAGCTGTTTGCCGAACGGGCCTTGAACGAACGGTATTTAAGTTGCAGGGGATGTTCGTTGACGATGGCATGGTAAATGGTATCCAGATAATCCAGCCCTTTCAGAGATTCGTTCTTTTCGAAGTCGATGACCGGAGTCGTCTTCATTCGGGCGGAGGCTATGTGATCTTCCAGTCGGTTCACAATCTCACTCATCTCTGTAAAATAGGAGAAACCCTTGAACTGCCGCAGAACTTCCACGGCTTCCGACATTGTTTTCAGGTCCTGTTCGTTCAGCGGGGTCTGTGTGATACTGTATTCCGGGTCTTCGTACTTGTAATATTTGTTTTCGTATACTACAATCGGTGCGTTATAACCCAGCTTCTCGCTGCGCATCATCTGTATATCCATTTGTACGGCACGTTTGCTGATTCCCTTGTCGATTCCTTCATATTCGTAAAGGGCATCCGAGCAGGCATCTACCAAGTCTTCCAGTGTCCAGCGACGATAAGGATTACGCAGACAGTTATCAATCGTTTTATAACGAATCAAGGCATTTCTATTGACCGGCATAGGCGGAAGTATAAAGATTTTCTCCAAAAGTAGAAAAATAATTTGAGGTACGCAAAAAGGCTGCGCACCCACCCCCGTATCTTTGCAAAAGAAAACAAATAAAGAGTATAAATGATGAAGTTTAACTGGATAAATAAAGGAATGAATAAAGTGCTGAACAAAGAATCGGCATCGGCTTACCGGCTGACACCCGAATGGGAATTGTACACATCCGTGGTAACTACTTCATTGAACAACAGTTTCTATGAGCAGGCGGAAGAGAGAATAGAAAGGGTCCGTACGCTCATCGGAAAATGTAAACCTTTGTTTGTGGCGCAACTGGCGGCGTACGCAAGGGAAACGATGAACCTGCGTTCCATCCCTTTGGTGATGGCGGTAGAACTGGCGTGTATCCACCAGGGCGACAATCTGGTGAAGCGGGTAACTGCCCGTACCGTTCGGCGTGCCGATGAAATCACCGAACTGCTGGCCTGTTATCAGCAGGCAAACCGGCGGACGGGGACAAAGAAACTGAACCGTCTTTCCAAACAGTTGCAGGCAGGGCTACAGGATGCATTCAATACATTCGATGCGTACCAGTTTGCCAAATATAACCGTTCGGCAGAAGTTTGTCTGAAAGATGCCTTGTTTCTTGTGCACCCGAAAGCGAAAGATGAACGGCAACAGGAAATTTTCAATGGAATAGTCAATGATAATCTTCCGGTTCCCTATACTTGGGAGACAGAATTGTCAGCTTTAGGTCAGTGTACCTTTGCTACGGAAGAAGAACGGCGAAAAGCTTTCCGTGCCAAATGGGAAGAATTGATAGACAGTGGTAAACTAGGATACATGGCTTTGCTGCGCAATCTGAGGAATATACTGGAAGCGGAAGTTTCTGCAGACCATATTCTGACAGTAGGGAAGAGGCTGTCTTCCGAAAAGGCGGTTGAAAACTCCAGGCAGTTGCCTTTCCGCTTTTTGGCTGCTTACCGTGAGTTGTCGAAGACTCCTTCGCTCTATGCTACGATGTTGATGACGGCTTTGGAACGTGCCGTGCAGGTGTCTGCCCGCAATATTACCGGATTTGATGAATCTACCCGTGTGCTGATAGCCTGTGACGTATCCGGTTCCATGCAGTGTCCGGTTTCGGCAAAGAGTAAAGTATTGTACTATGACATCGGTTTGCTGCTGGGAATGTTGTTGAAGTCACGTTGCAAGCAGGTGATGACGGGTATCTTTGGCGATAGATGGAAGATTATCAATCTGCCCGATACGGGTATCTTGTCCAATGTCGATGCTTTCTATAAAAGGGAAGGTGAAGTAGGATACTCTACAAACGGGTATTTGGTTATCAAAGACCTAATAGACCGAAAGGCGCAGATGGATAAGATAATGATGTTCACTGACTGTCAGTTGTGGAATAGCCATAGTGACTTGCAGATAACGGATTTGTGGAGGAAGTACAAGAAAATTTGTCCGGTAGCTAAGTTGTATCTGTTTGACTTAAGCGGATATGGCAACACTCCGCTGGATATCACTCGTGACGATGTATTTTTAATAGCGGGATGGTCGGATAAGATATTTGATATTTTGTCTGCAATCGACAAGGGAAATGATGCGTTGCAGGAGATAAAAAAGATAGTGGTATAACCGGAGTTCTCAGGATTCCGGTTTACGAAAGAAACAAGTGTCGTAGAGAAGAGTTACTTCGTTTGGGACGACCATAGGTCGCGGGTTCGACTCCCGCTGCTCTCCTTATTCTTTGAGGAAAAGCATAGCTCAGTTGGATAGAGCAGGTTATAGTCTCTTTTCGTTTGTTACCTTGTTTTTACTTTGACATAAGCAGAATGTCGTAGAGAAGAGTTACTTCGTCTCATTTTAGGGGAGGAATAGTGAAGTTGTAAAATCAGCAAGACTATCCGGTTCGACTCCGGCATTGACGTGCCCCATTTCTCTTTTCGCCTGTTACTTCTGCTTTTCTATATGCCTGTAGCTCCCTTTTTTCAATGATGTATCAAAAGTGTTACTCTTTGAAACAAAGTTTATAGACGAAGGTGAAGATAGCCCCTATCTTTGCCTTCGTCTATTTTTGACTAACACTCGTATAACTCTGAATATCCTGTTACCATGAAAACAACTTCTTGGATAAAACAATGTAAAGGTGCCACACTCGCACTGGCTGTTTCCTTTGGACTGACCTGTTGCCAGTCAACCGGAAGCACATTCACCCTTGAACAGAAAGGTGATAGCCTGACAATTGTCCACATCGTTCATCCTACCCATTATATATTACTCCCCATCGAGGAAGAAGCCGATGAAAGTCAGGTGCGGCTCGATACGGGGAATGCAACGGATACCGATATGGATATCCGTCTGGCACAGACAAAGGTCGATTATTTTGTTCCCTTTGCCTTGCCGGCTGATACAAAGGCAGCCACTTTGCGCATTCAAAGGAAATCGAAAGACGCCCTCTGCTGGGAAGAAATCAGATTATCCGATACGTTTGATACTGCCAATACGGATAAATTCCGTCCTGTCTACCATCATACTCCCCTTTATGGCTGGATGAATGATGCAAACGGATTGGTATATAAAGATGGAGAGTATCATTTGTATTATCAGCATAACCCTTATGGCTCCAAATGGGGAAATATGCATTGGGGACATTCAGTCAGCAAGGACCTGATGCATTGGGAACATCTGGCGCCTGCCATTGCTCGTGATACATTAGGGCATATCTTTTCCGGCAGTTCTATTGTCGATCAGGAGAATGTGGCGGGCTACGGAGCAGGTTCCATCCTCGCTTACTATACTTCTGCCAGCGATAAGAACGGACAGGTTCAGTGTCTGGCTTATAGCAAAGACAACGGACGGACATTTACTAAATACGAAAAGAATCCTGTCCTGCGTCCTTCCGATGGTCTGAAAGATTTCCGTGACCCGAAAGTCTTCTGGTATGCACCGGAGAGTAAATGGGTGATGATTGTCTCTGCCGATAAGGAAATGCGTTTCTATGACTCCCATAATCTGAAAGACTGGAACTACCTGAGTAGCTTTGGCGAAGGATACGGTGTGCAACCCTGTCAGTTTGAATGTCCGGATATGGTGGAACTTCCTGTAGACGGCGATATCAACCATAAGAAATGGGCATTGATTGTCAATGTAAATCCGGGATGTTACTTCGGAGGGAGTGCTACTGAATATTTTATCGGTGACTTTGACGGTACAAAATTTATTTGTGACAATCAGCCGAATGTCACGAAATGGCTGGACTGGGGAAAAGATCATTATGCTACCGTCTGTTTCTCAAATACGGGAAACCGTGTGGTGGCAGTGCCTTGGATGAGCAACTGGCAGTATTGCAATATCGTTCCGACCCGGCAGTTCCGTAGTGCCAATGCACTGCCCCGTGAATTGGGACTCTATACACAGGACAATGATATTTATCTTTCCGCCGCACCGGTAGCGGAAACTAAGAACTTACGAAAAGAAAGCAAGGATATTCCGTCTTTTACGGTAGACAAGGATTATCACATCGAATCTTTATTGACTGATAATGAAGGAGCTTATGAGCTTTCTCTGAACATCAAAACTGGAAAGGCGGAAATTATGGGATTCAGTCTTTTCAATGACAAGGGAGAGAAGGTGGATATTTACCTTAATCTTCCGGAAAAGAAACTGGTGATGGACCGTACGAAAAGCGGCATCGTAGATTTCGGGAAAAACAGCTCTCCGCACGAGATCGAGGCGCACGATCGACGGAAGACGATTTCTATCAATTATATAGATGATTTCGCATTGGCTACATGGGCGCCTATCAAAAAGGAAGATGAATATAAACTGGATGTCTTTGTTGATAAGTGTTCGGTAGAAATATTTCTGGATGGTGGGAAGATAGCGATGACTAATCTGATTTTCCCTACAGAGCCGTACAATCGTATGTGTTTTTACAGTAAGGGCGGTACATTCGCAGTCGATTCATTCAGTGTGCATAGGTTAGGTTTATAAAAGGATAGATTTGTTTTTCAGTAGGTATTTATCAAGAATATAATCAAGTGTTTATCACTTGTATCATCTGTATTTCATAGATTAGATTTATGAGTTAGTTTTTAAGTTAGGTTTTGTAGATTAGGTGTTTGACAGCTGCCGTCCGTGAGGTTCGGCAGCTGTTCTGTGTTTAATCTATTCGCAGAATAGGTTGTCATTACTTATTCATTGATCTCAATCGTATACCCTCCTTTGAAAGTTTCTTTCGGTTGCAGGTGTTGCATCCAGCCTTTGTCTTTGTATTCACCTGTGTAATGTGCGCGGTCGCAGCGGCCGTACCACGGTTCAATGCAGACAAAAGGGGCATTCTTTGCAGGCGGAGACCATAGACCGACTACGGGAGCATGAAAGTGCAGGCTTAAATAAGCTTTCTTTTCCTTGGTATAAAGGGTTACTTTATGGATTTGCTCATTCTCTATTATCAAAGCATCTTTATCGAAAGTATGTGTATCCAATGGCAATAACCCGTCTGTAAGTTCCAGAGAATATTCAGTGGAAGGATCTGCACATCCTTTTTCTGAAATGAGGATATACTTCAATCCTTCTTCCTTGTCAAAACCGAAGAAACCACGATTCTGTGTATCTGCATTAAAATCCGGCCAATAGAATGCAGGATGCGCACCGATTTGAAAATACATTTCTTTTTCTCCGGTATTCTTAACTTCCCATATAACCTCGATCTGCTTACCCTGAATACGATAACCTATTTCCAGACAAAACGGGAAAGGAAATTTCCGTAATGTCTCTTCATTACTGACAAGGTGGTATCGTACTTCGTCTTCTTTTTCTGAAACAAGAGTAAATTCCATATCGCGGGCAAAGCCATGTTGACTCAATGTATAAGCGATACCTTCATTACGATACTGGTTTTCCCACACACTTCCTACAATCGGGAAAAGTACAGGAGAGTGGCGTTTCCAAAAAGCAGGGTCGGCTTGCCACAGATACTCTTTCCCATTGGCGAAGATACTGCAAAGTTCGGCTCCATGCGGAGATACCTGAATAGTAAGTTGTTCGTTGGAGATTGTTTTCATATCATTCAGTTTTCTGTTGGTTACTTTGAGTGATTATATGCTTGTTATATGAATAATATCCCTTTTTACAAGGACTTAAATTACTATACAAAGGTAGTATTTTCTATGATTGAGAGAGAATATAATCCCGACTTTCTTATGATGGAGAATTATTCTTATAAAACCCTATAAAATAGCGTTCTATGCAACATATCTTACAGCATTTGAAACATTTTTTTCAGTCGGTTGACTTAAATCAACCGTAATTTGCATCATCGAAAAGAGAAAATTCGTACTTTTAAATTAATAACATTAAACTAATGCCTGGTATCATGAAGAACAAAAAACTTCTTTGCAGCGTTTGTTTCCTGTTTGCTTTCATGTCGGCCCTGTGGGGGCAAAACATAACGGTGAAGGGAAACGTTACTTCTAAAACGGATGGGCAACCGATTATCGGTGCTTCTGTCGTTGAAACTACAGCTACAACCAACGGAACAATTACAGACTTCGATGGTAATTTCACTCTTTCAGTTCCGGTCAACTCTACTTTAAAGATTACGTATATTGGTTATAAACCGGTGACCGTAAAAGCGGCTGCTATCGTTAATGTACTACTGGAAGAAGATACCCAGATGGTAGATGAAGTTGTCGTAACAGGTTATACTACACAGCGTAAAGCCGACCTGACAGGTGCTGTTTCTGTAGTAAAAGTAGACGAAATCCAGAAGCAAGGTGAAAACAATCCGGTGAAAGCCCTTCAGGGACGTGTCCCCGGAATGAACATCACCGCTGATGGTAATCCGAGTGGATCGGCTACCGTACGTATCCGCGGTATCGGTACGCTGAACAATAACGACCCGCTTTATATAATCGACGGTGTTCCTACCAAAGCCGGTATGCACGAACTGAATGGTAATGATATTGAATCCATTCAGGTTTTGAAAGATGCCGCATCCGCTTCTATCTACGGTTCGCGTGCAGCGAACGGCGTGATCATCATTACTACCAAACAAGGAAAGAAAGGACAGATCAAAATCAATTTCGACGCTTCTGTTTCCGCCTCCATGTATCAGAGTAAAATGAACGTACTGAACACTGAGCAATACGGACGAGCTATGTGGCAAGCCTACGTGAACGACGGTGAAAATCCGAACGGTAATGCTTTGGGATATGCTTACAATTGGGGATATAATGCCGACGGCAATCCGGTATTATACGGAATGACTCTTTCCAAATACCTGGATTCAAAGAATACAATGCCTGTGGCGGACACAGACTGGTTTGACGAGATCACTCGTACTGGTGTTATTCAGCAATACAATCTTTCCGTCAGCAACGGTTCGGAGAAAGGTTCTTCTTTCTTTTCTCTGGGATATTACAAGAATCTGGGTGTTATCAAAGACACGGACTTCGACCGTTTCTCGGCTCGTATGAACAGCGATTATAAGTTGATTGATGATATCCTGACCATCGGTCAGCATTTTACATTAAATCGCACGTCGGAAGTGCAGGCTCCGGGTGGAATTATTGAAACCGCACTGGACATTCCTTCCGCTATTCCCGTATATGCTTCGGATGGTTCATGGGGCGGACCGGTAGGCGGATGGCCCGACCGTCGTAACCCTCGTGCCGTACTTGAATACAATAAAGACAACCGATACACTTACTGGCGTATGTTCGGTGATGCCTATGTCAATCTGACTCCTTTCAAGGGATTCAATCTACGTTCCACTTTCGGTCTGGACTATGCCAACAAGCAGGCACGTTACTTCACTTATCCTTATCAGGAAGGAACGCAGACAAATAATGGCAAGAGCGCAGTGGAAGCCAAGCAGGAACACTGGACGAAATGGATGTGGAACGCCATTGCTACCTACCAACTGGAAGTAGGCAAACATCGTGGAGATGTAATGATAGGTATGGAGTTGAACCGTGAAGACGACAGCCATTTCTCCGGATACAAAGAAGACTTCTCTATCCTTACCCCCGACTATATGTGGCCTGATGCAGGTAGTGGCACGGCACAGGCATACGGTGCCGGTGAGGGGTATTCACTCGTCTCTTTCTTTGGCAAAATGAACTATTCTTATGCCGATAGATATCTGCTTTCGTTAACTCTCCGTCGGGACGGTTCTTCCCGGTTCGGTAAAAACCACCGTTATGCCACTTTCCCTTCCGTATCTTTGGGATGGCGCATCACACAGGAGAACTTCATGAAAGAACTGACCTGGCTTGATGATCTGAAATTGCGTGTTTCGTGGGGACAGACCGGTAATCAGGAAATCTCCAACCTTGCCCGTTATACTATCTATGCACCTAACTATGGTACAACCGATTCTTTCGGCGGACAGAGCTACGGTACGGCATACGATATTACAGGTTCTAACGGAGGTGGTACTCTGCCTTCCGGATTCAAACGTAACCAGATTGGTAATGACAATATCAAATGGGAGACAACCACACAGACGAACGCCGGTATCGACTTCAGCCTATTCAAACAATCTCTGTATGGTTCATTGGAATACTATTACAAGAAAACCACCGATATCCTGACTGAAATGGCAGGAGTGGGAGTCTTGGGAGAAGGTGGCAATCGTTGGATTAATTCGGGCGCAATGAAAAACCAGGGTTTTGAATTCAACTTGGGCTACCGCAACAAGACTGCCTTCGGACTGACTTACGACCTGAACGGAAACATCTCCACTTACCGGAATGAAATTCTTGAACTGCCGGAGACAGTGGCTGCCAATGGAAAGTTTGGTGGTAATGGAGTAAAAAGTGTAGTCGGTCATACATACAACTCACAAGTGGGCTACATTGCCGATGGTATCTTCAAATCACAAGAAGAAGTGGATAATCACGCTACGCAGGAAGGTGCAGCCGTTGGCCGTATCCGCTACCGCGACATTGACCATAACGGTGTGATTGATGAAAAAGACCAGGAATGGATTTACGATCCGACTCCTGCTTTCAGCTACGGATTAAATATCTACCTGGAATATAAGAACTTCGATCTGACTATGTTCTGGCAAGGTGTTCAGGGAGTAGATATCATCAGTGACGTGAAGAAGAAAAGTGACTTCTGGAGTGCATCCAACGTCGGCTTCCTGAACAAAGGAACCCGCCTGCTCAATGCCTGGTCGCCTACTAATCCGAACTCTACTATTCCGGCATTGACCCGCAGCGATACAAACAATGAACAGCGTGTCTCCACTTACTTTGTTGAAAACGGTTCCTTCCTGAAACTGCGTAATATCCAATTAGGCTATACAGTTCCGGCAGTAATCTCCAAGAAGTTGAGAATGGAACGTTTACGTTTCTATTGCAGCGCGCAAAATCTGCTGACGATCAAGAGTAAAGACTTTACGGGAGAAGACCCGGAAAACCCGAACTTCTCTTATCCGATCCCTGTGAATATCACCTTCGGACTTAACATCGGATTTTAATTCACTTCATTTATAAAACGAACTATCATGAAAAAGATACTATACATAGCAACCATCGGATTTACCTTGCTGACAAGCAGTTGCAACGATTTTCTGGATCGTCAGGTTCCGCAGGGTATTGTGACCGGCGATCAGATCGCTTCT
>OGFZ01000484.1_pt1 | contig 23674 bp, 18 predicted proteins | sample 1571081 | NCBI WGS metagenome assembly OGFZ01 (sample SAMEA2582039, study PRJEB24529) | metagenome | biome: Human gut stool | place: China | collected 2011
CTCTAAACATGACAATGAGGAAGATCATATCCTCTGTATTTATAAGTTCATCCAATCTATCAGATTGATTGACACTCAAGGGAGTGGGACAAGGAACAATTTTTAAAAAGTTGTTCGGTCCTACCCCCTTTTTTCCTGTTTTATAGTCTCTTTATTTGTGATACTATAGTATAGTGAAAAAACTAGACTGGAATAACTTTACTCTTTTGGAGTTTTATGTGACAGCGATGAATGGAGACAATCTAAGCAGATGCCTGCTTGGAGCGATAGTCAAGTAAACTCAAAATGAGGCTAGAAGGGAAATTGTTATGAGAAAAAAAGCGATTGGTATTGATTTAGGAACAACGAATTCCGTTATGGCTGTTGTTCGTGAAGATGTGCCAGAGATTATTCCGATGGGGACGAATGACGATCAGGTCTTACGTTCAGTGGTTTATTTCTCAAATATTGGTGGACAAAACCATGTGTCTTTTGGTAAGGAAGCCATTGAGCGTGGGACAGAAATCGGAAGTACAGAAAACTTTAAATTTGACTTCAAACGTGATATTGGTCGTCCGATTGCTAGTGATACACCAGACCACACACGTGTCAATTCCATTATTCTTTCTGCCTTGGTTTTGAATGAATTTCGCAAGCGTGCTTATGTAGTTGGTCAGGAGATGGGGCAAGCAGATGGTATCAAGGATGCTGTTATCACAGTGCCTGCCTACTTTACGTCAGATCAACGTGCGGCAACTAAGAATGCTGGTCGTATTGCAGGATTTAATGTCTTGCGTATTATCAATGAGCCTACAGCTGCGGCTATTGCCTATGCCCACACTAAAAATGCTCAAGGAAATGTCTTGGTCTTCGACCTAGGTGGAGGAACTTTTGACGTTACCATCATGCGCGTGGCTGACCATGCCTATGATATTTTGGCAACTGATGGGAATTCACGTCTTGGTGGGATTGACTTTGATAAGCGTCTTGTGGGCTACATCATGCAGGAGTTGGAAAAACAAGGGGTCAATATGACTAACCTTTCCGAGAAGGAAAAAATTCAACTTCAATATAAGGCTGAGCAGATTAAGACTAGTCTGTCTGTGAATGACCAAGCTCTCTATGAGCACTATGTCAATGGTCAAGGTTACGGTGTCTTGATTACTCAAGCGATTTTCAATGAAATTACCTTGGACCTCCTCAAAGATACTGAAATCAAGGTACAGTCTACCCTTCAAGCATCTGGCTTGAAATGGGAAGAGATTGACCATATTCTCCTTGTGGGTGGGTCAACACGTATGCCAATGATTCGTCAAATGATTCGTTTGATGAGTGGTTTGGAGCCTAAGTTTGACCTTAATCCAGACACTATCGTGGCACAGGGAGCTTCTATTTTGGCTGACCTTATCGTCAATAATGAGGTTAGCTTCTCTGAACATCAGGATGGTAAGACAACTGAGACAGATAGAGTAGTTGTTAAGGATGTGACCTCTCAGGGAATCGGTCTGCTCTTCAAGAAAAATCCAAATAAGAACTACAGCTTTGTGGGTGACTACTATAATAGTGTCGTGGTTCCACGTAACTCGGTCTTGCCTTTGGCTGTTACCAAGGATCTCTTTGCGGTCGTGGATGGACAGAGCAAGTTTAAACTTCGTATCACAGAAGGAAATTACGAGAATCCATTTGCTGTGAAGATTTTAGGACAAGTGGAAGGGCAAGTGCCACAACCTCGTCAGAAAGGCGAGCTCTTGGCGCAAGTCACCTATGCCTTTGACTCAGAACAAATTGTTACCGTGACAGTATCGGATCCTCGAAGTAATACTGTTGTGGCACGCTTTTCAGTCAATGCACAAGTCAACCAAACCCAAGAAGTGGTTAAGGAAGATTTGTCAGAACTTCAAGCTATTTTTGCTAAATTCATCTCATGATAGACTACTACAAAGCAATTGATACAGAGACAGGACAGGAAGTGCCCTATTTAAGAGAGGTCAGTAACCGTATCTCTCCAGAGATGTCGGCTCAAGATTGTTTCGTGGCTCTTTCCTTTTTACGTGAGGAGCTGGAGGAGCTCTGGACAAATGGTACCTTGGATAAAGAAGGTGAGCGTTTGCGCAGTGAGCTCTACACGATTCGCTCAATCTTTTTCTCAGACCATGAGAAGTTACAATATGACCGAAAACTCAGACAGGCTCAGAGAAAGGCCTTGGAAGTTGAGAAGGGGACGACCACTGATGCTAGCAATGTATCAGGTAAAAAGGAAATCCCTTTTGAACCTGTTGCGGTGACTCAGACTAAAGAGTCACCTCTTAAAAATTACCTCTTTGCAGCCTTCGCCTTTGTGGTTCTACTAAGCTTGATTCTCTTCTTCAATATCAATGTCATCGTTCTTATTATCGGAGCCATTCTAATTGTGGCTTTGATGTTACTTATGTCTTAGGAGATATTAATGGAAACCAATCAATTAACATTTGAACATATCTGTTTCAAATATAAGGGAAATGATAACCAGCTCTTTACAGATTTGGATGTTACTATGGAGACTGGCCAAGTTGTCGGTATCTTGGGTGCTTCTGGTTCAGGGAAAACAACTTTAACAGAGATTCTCCTAGGCCAGCTTAAACCGACTTGCCAACAATTTCGTATTTTAGAAAATGGCAAACCTGTGACTGCGGGTTCACGCTCTTGGTCCTATGTACCCCAACAAAATCTCCTACGTGAGTACCTCAAGGTATCTGAGACCTTTGATTTTTATGCGGACCACCATCTGAAAGGGAGTGGTAAGCTGACTAAAAAGCATCGCATTGCAGGCATCATGGATGATTTAGGCTTGACGGAATTTGCTAATAAGAAGATCTCAGAGCTTTCTGGTGGGCAAAAACGCCGTGTCTCTATTGGTATTGAGCTTCTTAGCCCTAGTCCCTACTTTATTCTTGATGAGCCATCTTCAGGTTTGGATGCCCTTAGTGATCGTAATCTCTTACGTACCTTGAAAATCTTGGCTAAATCAGCTAACAAGTCTATTGTGGTTATTACTCACAATACAGAAAATTTGGCTATTTTTGATAAGATCATCTTCTTGTCTAAGGGACGTCCGACATTTGCAGGGACCTATGAAGAGTTGCTTTTGGAATACAAGACTAGCGATCCTTATATGATTCGTAAATATATGGATATGAATATCGCAGATGTCTACCAAGAGCTCAATGCTTCAACACGTATTTACAAGATTTAGGGAGATTTATGAACGCAGCATTACGATTAAGTTGGTATAAATTTAAACACCACTACATGGATTTTGTGAAGGTTCTTCTGGGCATTGTCGCTTTTGAAGGCTTAATCCTCTATATCCAAGACAAGGGATTTTTGAAAGATTTCGAAACAACTCGAATGACCCTCTTTCTCTTGCTTTTCTCAACCAGTCTCTTGATTGTGGTTCAAAACAGTATTTATATTTCTAAGGAACGCTCGGTCCTCAACCGTGACTTTTTCTCAGGTTTGAGTCGTTCAGCCTTCGCCTTGGCTAGTATGGGGATTCACGCCTTCTTTGCCGTTTTGGAAACCATTGTCTTTATCCTATCTTACTCTGTCTTTAGTAAGTTCTTTGACAAGGAATTTCCAGATGCTGGTCATATTTTTGGTTCCTACCGTTGGGAAGTTGGGATTACAGTGCTCCTGGTTTTCTTGGCGTCGCATTTTATTGCCCTCTTTATCTCAGCCTTGGTTGGCAAATCTGAGATTACCTCTGTTATCCTAGCAGTCGTTGTGGGTATCATGCAATTTTCATTGTCGGGAACTATCCTGTCTTTGCCCAAAGCCATTGATTGGGTACAAAAATTTATCTATCTTGGTTATGGCCACAAGCTTTTTGGGATTTCTAGTGACTTGTCAGACTTGCCATCGAGCTTGGCTAAGTACGGAGTCCCAGTCCCTAAGAGCCAGTTGGAGGCTTTTCAAGGTTGGGCAGGCGAGGTCTGGGGACAATGGTGGGCCTTGGTGCTTCATTGCCTAGTTTATGCCCTACTCTTTTTCGTCACACTTCAGAAGAAGGAGAAATAAATGCAACAATATGATGAATGGCTGATTGACTTCCAAGTGCAGCATGGTCGCAAGCCAAGTGATAAGGAAGTCGCAGAAGCTGCTAAGACTGGTTTTGCTCTTTCTAGTGGCTTGAGCAGACAGAAAAATTCTAAATTCAGACAAGTTTTGTCTAAGGTTGGTTTGGGTAATCTCAAGTTTAGCTGGTTTTTAGTTTTGGAAATTTTGCTCTTGATTTGTATTGCTCTCTTTGGCTATGTTGTTGGCTATCTATTTATCTAGGAGGACCTCATGAAACAGTTTAAACATAAAAAGTTTATCGGTTTAGCCTTGATTGTCTTTTTGGTCTTCATGGTACTTGGAAAATACACTCAGAGCACGGCATTTACATCATCTTCAAGAGTTTATGCCACAACCGTTGTCGATAAGAATACCGGGAACAAGGTGCGTTTTGAAGTTCGTAAGATCAAGGGAGACAAATACGAAGTCAAAAATACGGAGACCGGGGATACTTATCAGGCTAATGCCCAATCCGGCGAAGACCGTTCTTTGAGCTTTAAGTTGCCTGGAACTAACGGTAGCTCAGACGGTACTATCCGTATCACACCAAGTATGGTACCTGGAGGAGATGCGAAGGTTGAAATGACTGAATCAGACACCTATACTCAGGTTGAGGGAGGCTCTGAAGTCGTTGAGTCTAGCGAGGCTTCGTCTAGTTCTTCAAGTAGCCAAGTTAAAAGCATTATTAAGGATATTTTGGAATCAAGTAGTTCATCCTCTGGTAGCGATGCAAGCTCAGAATCGTCTTCTAACGATCCCAATAAGCCAAATGCAGATATCAAGACTAAGACTGATGTCAATGGTGATAAGGAAACCACTTATATTGCAGACTATTCGACTGAGGACATTAAGTCTATCACGGAAGCCTTTGGGAAATGGCTCTATCAGTCTGATTATGCCAAGGATGCTGTTTTAGTTCAAAGCAGCTTTGACAGTATCACCAAGGTCAATGATGGTAGTCCAACCTTCCTGTCATTTAAGGCACCTAAGGAAAAAGGTAGCAGCCAAACGATTACCATCCTTGCTAATCTTATCAATGCGGATGGCTATGAACATATTACTGGTGTTCCGAGTGGTATCATCAATGGCAAGGAAGTCTCAAACTATGATTTCAAGGATTATAAAAACACGGTTGATTCCTTTGCTTTAGGGATTAATGAGAATAGTGGCAAGACCGCAGACTATAGCCCAACATCATCCTTCCGTCTTTATACCTTGAAGGATAAGAAACATGCTATGTATGAAGACGATGCTGCTGAACAAAAAGCCCTCTTTAAGGACTTCTCAGCTGATGATAAAACTGGTGGCAATTATAATGGCTACAACAAGCTCTATAAGGATTTGGTTGACCAAGATAAGGATTCTTACCAAATCGTTCTAGGCTCCAACGGTACCGTTTATTATGTGACGAACTACTGGAAGGGCAATTACGATAAGAAGGCTGTTCAGACCTATAAGGTAGCACCAGATGACATGCAAGAGGCTTACCAAGAGTTGCTCAAGCATTACTCTAGTGCTAGCACATCTGAAAGCTCAGAATCTTCAAGTTCTTCACAAACATCGGAGTCATCGTCAAGCTCATCAGAAACTAAGACAGAATCAAAAACGGAAACCAAGACCGAACAAACAGGCATGGATGTTAATGCTATCAAGGATAATAACTTCCAAAGCCTCGAAGGGACTTGGAAGAATGGGAATGGTAATAGTTTGACATTTTCTAAGGATCAAGTAACTGCACCAACAGATTACGAGGTTCAAAATGCTAATTCCAGTCTTGAAAATGGCTACCTGAGAGCGAGCCTAAGAACAGGAATGTATGGCGCAATAATCTTTTTCATCCCTAAAGGTACGACATTACCGAATGTGTCAGGAAATAATCCTGATGCTTCAGATAATACCAAAGACCGTATCCTAGTGACCCAATCAGGAAGTGCACAATCTGACGCCAAACAATTCTACTACAAGGCTGACTAGACTTTAGGCTTAAAAGTAAGTCTCAAAAAAGTAGTTTTATAATATAAAAGTTGAGATAAAATTGTCTCAACTTTTTATGTTACATTTGTAACTTTAATTTAATAGTAAGTCTATCTTCTATAAATAAATGGATTCTTAGAGGTATTATAGACCTTAATAGAAAATTAATTATTGTGAAAACTTACAAAAAGCTATATAATGAGTAGTGTTGTAAAAAGGGCTTCCTAGGGGATTTTTGAGGAAGTTTCTTAAATCAGATTAAAGGGAGAGGGGGAAAAGAATGACTTCTATTATTGAATCACTACTTGCTGTTTTTAAAGATTTTCATTGGCTGGTATCTATAGACATGCTCTTGATTTTCTTTGTCAATTATCTGATGTTTCATGCAGCTGGTAGGGTCAAGATTTCTTGGTGGCTACTTTTATTAGGTGGTCTTTTGTCAGTTGTTTTGACTCCTCTTCTTCCTATGGGATTCAAATTTTTACTTAATCCTCTCATTTTATTTTGTTTTAGTTATTACAAACGTCCAGACTTGCCATGGATAGAGCCGGTATTTAATAGTTTTTATGCCTGGGGGACAACCAATATCATTATACGAGGCTTGTCATTAATCGTCTTTCCTTTACTTTTGGGAGCCGACTTGATGAGCCGTATTCCAGAATCTTTAACGGAGTTTATATGTGTGGTAGTTACCTATCCTCTTTATCTTTTGGTTCACCGTTTTATTGGTTATGAATATTTGCAGGTCGAGGAAAAGGAGCGCTTACGCATTCACTTCACCCCTATTGTTATTGGGGTTAGCTTTGCCTTTCTTTCATACGGGCTTCTAAATGATTTCATGCCTTACTTTGCTAGTATCTGGCCTGTGGAAGTGGTTAACAATTATGCCAAGTTGATCGTTCTATTAGCAACAGGAGCCTTCTTCATTGTTGTTTCCTATGCCAACCAGTGGATTAAGGATGAACTTTTTCTGGAGTTGAAAGAGGAGCAGGAGCGTCATTTCCAGAGCTTACAGGAATCTAGTAGGCATATCCTCCATCTTTATCAGGAGCTATACCGTGATGGAGTGCCTAAGGTAGTCGTACCTAAGAAGGCTAAGACCGTTCTGGCTACTAGTCAAGAGGGAGACACTCAGAACCTATCTGATGAAGAGGTTCCCTTCAGCAAGGTTATGCCAGATATTTCTAACCTGCTTTCTCAATTGTTACGTTCCGTCATTGAGAGTAAGTATATGGAGTTTCATGCTGTTGGCGTTGATTTTATCATGGAGGTTCCAGACCCTATATCCCCAGTTCATATCGATGTGGTGGATTTATCAGCTGTTCTAACGACCTTCTTGGACAATGCCTTGTTGAGAGCTCATGGTCAAGAAAATAGTTTAGTTCGTATGTCTTATTACCAAAGAGGTGAGGTCCAGGTCCTCTCTGTAGAGACAACCCTTTCGCAAGATAGTGCCGAGGCGCCCCACGAGGCGTATGAGAGTCACTTATCAATCAATGAGCAGCTCGAAGATATTATGGAGCGTTACCCTCAGTCTAAACTTAGCTTTAAGAATGATAAGTTCATCTATAGACAGCAATTTGAATACTAAAGACTTGTAAAAAAATATATAGAAAGGAGATTCGATGTTTGAATCGTTTTTGGGAATAAATTTTTTAAATCTCTATGATACAGATGCCTTTCTAGCCATTCAGCTTATTTTAACGCTGACGATAAATTGTGCCATTTTCAAACGAATGACAGACATTCGTATCTCCTGGACGGTCTTTTTGACCTTAGCCCTGTTAGATGTAGTCATTCAGTATAATATTACTAACATGATTATGGTTTTTGATGTCTTTATCCTGATGATTTTGGCCTTTCTTGCTAAAGGGAAGACCTGGTCGGTGACCCAGTATGCTTTTCATACTTTGTTTCCAGTGGTGACGTCAGATTTACTTTATCGCTTATTGGGACTCTTCTTTATTCCCCTTCTCTTAAATCTCCCTGTCGCTGAGGTGGGGTCTAATGCTCTTTTCTATCTCTTATCTTACGGTTTGATTTTGCCACTTTATTTTGTATTTGACCGTTTCTTGGGCTTGGATTTGAAGCGTTGGAAGGTCTATAGCGATGACTCTTTCCAGAACCTCCAGATTTCTAGAAGAGTTGCTATAGCAATGGCCATTTATTTATTGGGAATCTATCTCAGTGTGAATTTAGACAGTTGGTTCCCTGGCTACTCTTCAGAGGTGGAGTTGAGATTTCGGATGCTTTGGGTTCTCTTGTCCGCAGTGGCTTTCATTTTCCTAATTGCCCATCTTAATCAACTGTCTCGGCAGTATTTGGAAGAGAGTTTGGCCATGGAGGAAAAGAGGCATTTGAATAGTTTGACCAAGGCCAACCAAAAGATTGATCTTCTCTACAATGAGTTGTTACAATACAGACAGTCTTATCAGACGGTTGTGGAACAATTTTCAGAGGAAGTACGTGACCAGGAAGAGGCTCTTGCCGAACAGGTGTACCAGAATGTCCTTAGAGAGAGTGCCAAGGAGTTTGAACGTTTCCGTGTCATTGATAATCCTAAGCTGGAAAATATTCAGTCCTTACCCTTACGTAGCCTTCTTTCGGCTCGTATGATGGAGGCTAAACGTAGTAATATTCCAGTGACTTGTGATATTCCTGAGGAGATTTCAGGGTTTACCATGAACGTGGTTGACTTGACCTTGTTGGTATCCATTTTCTTTAGTAATGCGATTGATGAGAGTAAGCAGGTCCCTGTCAGTCAAATCAATTTTAGTTTTCATCGACATGATGAGGATGGAAGTTACCATTTCGTCATGGAAAATAGGACGCGAGAAGAAAAAGTTGACCTTGATGCCATTATGCAGGAAGAAAACCAGAAGAAGACCTCAGGTCTTAACCTTCACTCAGCCAAGGATATTCTTAGGAAGTATAGTGATGCCAATTTGATTACAAGCAGTGGTGATTACCTCTTCAAACAGGAATTGATTTTTAAATAAAGATGTAGAGCTAAATCAGAGGATTTGGCTCTTTTTTAGGTACAAGTCCATAAAGGAGGGCTCTTTGCTGTGGTGTTTGTGCTTATGTCTACAACTTAGGACATTGGAGGAGAAAGGGGCGAGGGAGGAGTCTGATTGTTGCTTCGTTCTGTGTTATAATAGCAAGGATTAGTGGTTGTTAGGGCTAAGTGAATGGCAATTCTTGCTTAGCCTAACGACTGATGTAGAGACAAGAAAGGGACGTCTTATGAAATTACTTTATACGGATATGTCTCAGGATTTAACAGAAATTCTGACGGAGCAGGCAACCAGCTATGCTCAAAAGGGAAAGAGGGTCTTTTATATTGCCCCTAATGCCCTGTCATTTGAGAAGGAGCGTAAGGTCTTGGAATACCTGCCTCAGTCAGCATCCTTTGAGATTACGGTGACTCGTTTTACTCAGATGGCGAGATATTTTATTCTCAATACGAGCAACCCAAAGACTCAGCTGGATGATACTGGTCTGGCCATGATTTTTTATAAGGTGTTGTCGCATATGGGCGATGATGAGCTCAAGGTTTATGGCCGTTTGCGCAAGGATAGTAACTTTATTAATCAATTGGTGGACCTTTACAAAGAGTTGCAGCAGGCTAATATGACGGTTCTGGATTTGCAGCATTTGGATCAGGTTGAAAAACAAGAGGATTTGCTCAGGATTTTCAGTGCGGCTCAGGATCTCTTGTTGGCAGGAGATTTTGACAATCAATCAAAACTTAGTGCCTTCTTCAAGGAAATTATCTCAGGCCATCTGGATAAGGCCCTGAGTAACACGGTTTTGGTCATTGATGGCTTTACGCGTTTCTCTGCCGAGGAGGAGGCCCTAGTTGCTCTCTTGAATGATAAGTGCCACCAGATTGTCATTGGGACTTATGCCAGTCAAAAAGCTTATAGGGCTAACTTTGTTTATGGCAATGTTTATCAGGCTTCAGTGGATTTTTTGAGAACTTTGGCTCAGACCTATAAGGTGACACCCGACTATGTGACGACAGACAAAGAGGGCAATCCTTCTTTTGCGCGCATTAGTCGTCTTTTGGAGAGCCGTCATGATTTTAGTACGGTGGATGAGCAGCTGACTGCTCAGGACAAGCAAGCCTTGCAGGTCTGGGAAGTGGTCAACCAAAAGGAAGAGGTGGCTCAGGTTGCCAAGAGTATTCGTCAGTTACTAGCAGATGGCAAGCGCTATAAGGATATCTTGGTCCTGCTTGGTGATGAGGAGAGTTATAAGCTTCAGGTGGGGCAGATTTTCCGAAAATTTGATATTCCCTATTATTTCGGTAAGGAAGAAACCATGTCTAGCCATCCTTTGGTGCAGTTTGTGGATTCGCTGGAACGTATCAAGCGCTATAATTATCGTGCTGAGGATTTGCTTAATCTCGTAAAATCCGGTCTCTATGGTGGTTTTGCTCAAGAGGACTTAGACCTTTTTGAATATTATGTCAATTTTGCAGACATCAAGGGGCGTCACAAGTTCTTGTCTGATTTTACGGCCAATAGTCGTGATAAGTATGATTTAAACCAGCTTAATGCCTTGCGCTCACAACTGGTAGAGCCATTGGACAAGTTGCTTAATAGTCGCAAACAAAAGGGTTCTAGTCTACTCAAGAAACTTGTGGTCTTTTTAGAGGCTGTGCAAGTGCCAAGCCAAATGGCTAGTTTGACTGCCAAGGCCAGTGAGGCCGAAAAAGAACAGAACGAACAGGTCTGGAAGGCTTTCACACAACTCTTGGAGCAGGTTGAGACTATTTTTGGGGAAGAAACTCTGTCAGTGGACGACTTTTTGTCCATTTTGCGTTCAGGAATGTTGGCCTGTGATTACCGTACGGTCCCAGCCACTGTCGATGTGGTTAATGTGAAGAAATACGATTTGATTCAGCCACACTCTGCTCCTTATGTTTTTGCCTTGGGGATGACCCAGTCACATTTTCCAAAGGTAGGGCAAAATAAGAGTCTCCTGTCTGACGAGGAACGTAGTCGTATCAATGAAGCTACGGATGAACACCGGAGTTTGGATATTGTTACGCAGAGCAATAGTCAGCGGGGGCATTTCGTGGCTATGTCACTTTTTAATTCGGCTAGTGAACAATTGGTGCTTAGTCAGCCACAAATTCTCAATGAGACTCAAGATGACATGTCGGTTTATTTGAAGGAGCTGCTTGACCTTGGTCTTCCTTTGGTTGAAAAGGGACGTAATCGTTTCGAGGCCAAGGGTGACCAGATTGGGAACTACAAGGACCTTCTATCGACTGTCATTGCCCTTAACAGTAGCCATCTAGATGCTGATTTGGATAAGGAAACGCAGACTTTCTGGTCAGTTGCTGTGCGTTATCTCCGTAAGCGACTTGATAAGGACCAAGTCTTGATTCCAAATGTGATTGACGATGTGACGACGACCAAGGTGGATGATCAAGTCATGCAGCTGGTCTTTCCGGGGGAAGAACCACTGAAATTATCAGCCTCGGCTCTGACGACCTTCTATAACAATCAATATCTTTATTTCTTGCGTTACGTTTTAGGGCTTGAAGAGTTGGAGTCCATCCATCCAGATGCTCGACACCACGGGACTTACTTGCACCGTGTCTTTGAGCGTGTTATGGGGGATTCTTCGTCAGAAAACTTCGATGATAAATTGGAAAAGGCTATTGCTCAGACCAATCAGGAACAACCCTTTGAACTTCTCTATACAGAGGACCAAGAGAGTCGCTTGTCTCGTCAGATTTTGGAAGATATCGCCCGTTCAACTGCCAGTGTTTTGCGTGACAATGCGGCTGTTAAGGTTGAGCGTGAGGAAGCCAAGTTTGATTTGCTTTTAGCAAATAGCATCAAGATTACAGGGATTATTGACCGTGTGGACCGTTTAACGGATGGGGCTCTGGGTGTCGTTGACTACAAGTCAGGTAAAAATGTCTTTGACATTCAAAAATTCTACAATGGCCTCAGTCCGCAGTTGGTAACCTATCTAGAAGCCCTTCGCCAGACCTATAAAGTCGATGCTGATCAGCTTTTTGGTGCCATGTATCTTCACATGCAGGACCCACAGCTTAACTTAGCTCAGTTTGGTCTGGATAAGCTAGCAGCTCAGGCTCATAAGGAATTGACCTATAAGGGACTTTTTGTGGCTTCAGAAACAGAGCATTTGGCTGGTGGGAACTATGATTTACAAAAGACTGTCACCTACGACAAGGAGGACCTAGAGACCTTGTTAGAATACAATATCAAGCTCTTTACAGGTGCTGCTGAGATTATTCGTAGTGGGAATTTTGCGGTCAATCCTTATACTGAGGATGGCAAGTCTGTTCAAGGGGATCAAATCAAGTCTATTACTCATTTTGAGGCCGACCGCCACATGGGACAGGCGCGAAAACTCTTGCGTTTACCAAGCAAGGGCAAGAAGGAAGCCTATTTGGAGCTGATGGCAAAAGATGAGGACGATAATGAGATGCAAGTTGCTGAAACTATCGTCCCCTTTCCAGTCACTGATCAAGCTGTGACAGCAGACAAAAAAGACCAGGAGGACAACCATGTTGACTAAAGCTTTTTTAAGTCCAACAGAGATTAAGGAACGTATTGCCCAAGAAGCAGCTTCTGACAAGGAACGCAAGTTAACACCTGAGCAGATTGAGGCCATTTACAGTAATGGTACTAATATTCTTGTGTCAGCTTCGGCTGGATCAGGAAAAACCTTTGTTATGGTTGAGCGTATCCTTGATATGATTGGACGTGGTGTTGGCATTGACCAACTCTTTATCTCAACCTTTACGGTAAAGGCAGCAGGTGAGTTAAAAGAGCGTCTGGAAAAGCGTCTGACAGAGCAGCTTGGACAAGTTGAGACGGATGAAGAGCGTGCCTTTCTTTCAGATCAGATTGCCAAGATTGGGACGGCTGATATTGGAACTATGGATGCCTTCACCCAGAAATTGGTCAATCAGTATGGCTATCTTCTGGGTGTGTCACCTATTTTCCGCATTATGACAGATCCTGCCGAGCAGACACTCATGAAAAATGAGGTTTATGCTGATCTCTTTAACGATTATATGCAAGGAAAGGATGCCCAACTTTTCCAAAAATTGGTCCGCAACTTCGCAGGAAATGGCAAGACTAGTAAGGCTTTTCGTGATTTAGTTTACGATGTCTATAACTTTTCTCAGGCTACTGCAGGTCCTGAAAAATGGCTACGTCAAAATCTTTTAAAAGGGCAGGCAGAGGCCAATCCAGACAAGGCTAAAGCTGAGCTTTTAGAGGGTCTCAAAGATGGCTTGTTGGCTGATTTCTTAGACTTCTTAAGAGACCATCTAGGTCTAGCTCAGCGTGAATTTGCCAAGGCCAAATATCTAAATAATGTGTCAGATGCCATTAGCCTTCTTGAAGGAGCCTTGGCCAATGACCAAACGGATATGGAGGACTTGCTCAAACAACTCTTGACTTTGTCAGGAGGGACTGGTTTGACCAATATGACCCGTCCTAAAGACGAGGAACTCAAGGCCTACAAGGAAGCTTACAACAAGACCAAAAATGAGTTTGTGGCCCAGTTGCGAGAGGTTGATACCCAACTAACGGTCCTCGAGGTTTTGACCAAGCATAATGATGACATCCTACCTCTGTTGGAGTTGCTTCAGGCCTTTGTACTTGATTTTTCGGACCAGTATTTACAGGCCAAGATTCAGGAAAATGCTTTTGAATTCTCGGATATTGCCCATTTTGCCATCCGTATTTTGGAGGAAAATCCAGAGGTGGCAGCTAGCTACCGTGACCGTTACCATGAAGTGATGGTAGACGAGTATCAGGACAATAGCCATACCCAAGAACGCATGTTGGAACTCCTATCTAATGGACACAACCGATTCATGGTGGGAGATATCAAACAATCCATCTATCGTTTCCGTCAGGCGGATCCTCAGATTTTTAACGGCAAGTTTCAGCTCTTCCTTGAAAATCCAGATGCAGGTAAGTTGATTCTCCTTAAAGAGAACTTCCGTAGCCAATCTGAGGTTCTTGATGCGACTAATGGTGTTTTCAGCCACCTCATGGACCAGGAAATCGGGGACATCCTCTATGACAAGACTCACATGCTGTTAGCGGGTAGCGATAAGCAAAAAGAACCCCATCCTGAAAATGAGACAGAGGTTCTGATTTACAATAGTGATGAAGCTAGTGTGACTCCTGACGAAGAAGGTCCTGATCAACCTATTAGTAGTGGCGAGATTTCCTTGGTTATCAAAGAAATCATCAAACTTCACGAGCAGGGTGTACGTTTTGAGGACATTACCCTCCTAGCACCAACCCGTAACACCTATCTGGACTTGATGGCAAGCTTTGAGGAGCACGGAATTCCCTTGGTTCCTGACGAGTACAAGTCAAGCTACCTAGAGTCACTAGAAGTTATGATTATGTTGGACACCCTTCGTGCCATCAATAATCCTCTCAACGACTACGCCTTGGTTGCCCTCCTTCGTTCACCTATGTTTAACTTCAACGAGGACGATCTGGCTCGGATTGCTGTTCAGGCTGACAAAGGACAATTCTATGACAAGCTTCTTGCAGCTCATACTAAATCAGGACTTCATCCAGAAGTTGTCACACAAGGACTTGAGGCCAAGTTGACTCTCTTCATTGAGACTCTGTCAGATTGGCGTGATTACAGTAAGTGGCACTCGCTCTATGACCTCATCTGGAAGATTTACGACGATCGTTTCTATTATGATTATGTTGGCAGTCTTCCACGAGCTGAGCAACGCCAGGCCAATCTCTACGCCCTTGCCTTGCGTGCCAATGCCTATGAAAAGACTGGCTTTAAGGGACTTTCTCGTTTTATTGGTATGATTGATAAAATCATTTCTAGCGGTAACGACCTAGAGGAAGTGACAGACTTGGTTCCCAAAAATGCCGTTAGCCTTATGACCATTCACAAGTCCAAGGGACTAGAGTTCAAGTATGTCTTTGTCTTGCAGATGAATCGCAAGTTTATTGGTCACAGCAAGGATGGACTAAGTGGTAAGTACATTATAAACCGTGAAAAAGGACTAGGCATTAAGTATCTAGCTGACCTCAAAGACCAGGTAAACACTAATTTGCCTAAGTTAAATGTTGTTCTCGAGACCTTAACCTTCCAGGAAAATCGTAGGGAAGAGCGTCGAGCAAGTATCTCAGAAGAGATGCGTCTGCTCTATGTTGCAATGACCCGTGCAGAGAAAAAACTTTACCTAGTTGGTAAGGGCAGTAAGGAGAAATTGACCCAGCAATTTGGCACGGATGTTGAAAATAATCGCCTACCAGTAGCTCTACGTGACCAAATCGCTACTTATCAGGATTGGGTTATGGCTTTGGATACCGCCTTTATGAGAAAGGATCTCAAGTTTACTGTTCGCTTTGTTGAGGCTGAGGAGTTGACTCCAGAGGCTATTGGTCAGGTTGAAGTTCAAGCGGCAGTAGATGCTGATGATCTATCTAACAATCGCCAGACGGAAGACATTAAGCGTGCCCTAACTGTCTTAGAAAGTGTTGAAAAACTCAACCAGCTTTATGCACCAGCGATTGACCTGCCATCTGTGCGTACGCCGAGCCAGCTCAAAGCCTTCTACGAACCTGTCATGGATACCGAAGGGGTGGATATTATGGACAAGAAAGAGGAGGTACAACCTCTGGAGACATCCACTAGCTTTGAACTTCCAGATTTTGGGCAAAAAACGAAGGTCACTGGAGCTGCAGTTGGTTCAGCCACCCATGAACTCATGCAACGCTTGAGTCTTTCTGACAAGGTGACCCTCCAAGATTTGACACAGGCCTTGAGTCGGGTATCGGCAGATGATCAAGTCAAGGCGCGTGTGCAGTTAGAAAAGCTACTAGGCTTCTTTGACACCGAACTTGGGAAGCTCATTCTAGCTAACCGTGATAAGTTGCGTCGCGAAGCGCCATTTGCAATGTTGGCAGAAGACCCGGCTAGTAAAGAAGACTTTGTCGTCCGTGGTATTATCGATGGCTACCTTCTTCTTGAAGACCGTATTGTCCTCTTTGACTATAAGACAGACCGCTTCACTCAACCTGGTGAGCTTAAGGAACGCTACAAAGGGCAAATGAGCCTTTATGCTAAAGCACTTAGCCAAGCCTATCAAATAGATAAGATTGATAAATACCTTATTCTCCTAGGTGGAAAAAACTTGGAAGTCGTAGAAGTATAAGCTATAGCATAACCATTCTTTCATAGTGAAAGAGTGGTTTTTTGTGTCTCAATCCCACCAAAAAAGACCGGTGTGCACACACCAGTCTTTTCAGATAGATTTCCATCAGTATTGTAAGTTCGTTAAAATATTAGAGGATGGAAATAGTTATGAAAAAAAGTATCTTGTAGGTTGCTTAGGCCTACAATGGCTATTATAACAAACTCATCTCAGTCTAAACAAGGTTAGAAAAATTAGAATTAAATACCATAAACATTACTAGTTTTTAATAGTTTGGATTCATAACGGCAATAAATAGAGACAAAAACCGCCAGCATTAGACTGACGGTATTTGTTTAGTTTAATCCTAATATCAACTAATCAAAGGCACCACCCAATTGACCCAGGCCCAGGAAATAGGCATAACCAGAATCATGGCTGGAATCATATCTGCTGTTGGGAATTGACGCAGTTTCATAATACGAAAACCAGTCGCAATCATGAGAAAGCCCCCACAAGCCTTAAAGTCACCAATTATAGCCTTTGTTGTCAAAGGAAGAATGAAACCAGCACTCACAAAGAGGAGGAAGAAAACGATAAATTGTGGAATGGCAATCATGGAGACGATGTAGCCTAGACTACAAGAGAAAATCATGGCCGTAAAGAAATCTAGGATAGATTTGGAAATCAAGATGGAAGCATCGCCTGTCATCCCAGACTCAAGGCTCCCGTAAATTCCTGTACCACTCGCACAAAAAAGGACGATAACTGTCAAGAGCTGCGCATAAAACTCATCGTGAGCTAACCCTGTTTGTTTGCTTGGTGTAATCTTGGACAAGCCTTTTTCCATAAGCCCAGCTCCCTTGTTGATGAGGTTCCCAAACTTTAGGGCCAGTCCAATAATGGTACCGATAACTACTGCAAAGATAACTGCAGGCATATTAACCATATTCATAATAGCACTAATCCCCATAACCATAGAGGCTAGGCCAAAGATAAGGTTAAGATTTTCCTTGAAATCGTCTCTGAGATAGTCCCCGAAGAGACCTCCAGCGATTCCTCCTAAAATAATAGATAGCGAGTTGATGATAATTCCAGTTGGCACCAGTGGTTTCCTCCTATGTGTTCTAAATACTATAAGTTTAGCATTATCAAAGACCGAATGCAAAATTGTCCCGTTTTTACAAACGTTTTCTTGAAATTGTACCTTTGAAATGATACAATAAATGAGAAGGTAACGAAATAGCCTTATCTAAACTTATTGTCGGCATTATTAGAGTATTGTTCATGAAAAACATAGCAATAATTCTAATTTATAATTTAATATAAAGTGTAAAATGAGACTATTGTTAAATAGATTCTCAAGAAAGGATAAAAGATGATTCGTTTTGAACACGTAACGAAACGTTATGAAGATAAGGATGCTCTCTCAGATCTTAACCTAGAGATTCGAGATGGGGAGATTTTTGGTCTGATTGGTCACAATGTGGCTGGTAAGACCACGACTATTTCTATTTTGACGTCTATCATTGAAGCTAGCTACGGTGAAGTTTACGTTGATGATATGGCCCTCAGTCAACATCGTGATGCCATCAAGAAAAAAATCGCTTATGTGCCAGATTCACCAGACCTATTCCTAAATTTGACTGCCAATGACTATTGGTACTTCTTGACACGTATCTATGATTTGGAAGCTAGTCAGGTTGAGGACCGTTTGATTGATCTCATGGCTACCTTTGACTTGACGGAAAGTCGCTATAACCTCATTTCTTCCTTCTCTCATGGTATGCGTCAGAAAGTTGTTGTCATCGGTGCCCTTTTGGTTAATCCACAGATTTGGGTTTTGGATGAGCCTCTGACTGGTCTGGATCCACAGGCGTCTTATGATTTGAAGGAAGCCATGCGTCATCATGCCAAGGAAGGTAATAGTGTCCTTTTCTCAACCCACGTTTTAAGTGTAGCTGAGCAGCTCTGTGATCGGATTGCTATTTTGAAGAAAGGAAAACTCATCTTCCAAGGGTCTCTAGCTGAACTTAAGTCTCAGTACCCTGACAAGGATTTGGAAACTATTTATCTGGAAATGGCTGGACGTAAGATTGAGGAGGTATAGTCATGAACTGGAACCATGTTTGGGAGCTTTTTAAAATTAATCTCCTCTACGCTAATCCTCAAGCAGTAACTAACCTACAAAAACGTCAGGAGAAAAAGAAAAAAGCCAATTTCTCCATCGTTAATGCCATGCTTAGACAACAACTCTTGATTCTAGTTGTTTTTACGGTTGTTTATAGCTATCTTTTTGTAGGTGTCGACTATAAGGCCAATCCTGGAGTCTTAACCCTATATCTTTTGACATTTTCAATCATGGGGCTTCTCCAGACCTTTACGGCTCTCTATAGTACCTTTTATGACAGTAAGGATAGCAAGGCTTATCTGCCTCTTCCCTTGAAGCCAGCGGAAGTTTTTTTGGCCAAGACCTTGTCAGGTTCTATGGTTGGGATGACCTTCATGGTACCTATCCTTAGTCTTCTCATTCTAGCTTACTGGCAATTTATTGGCCCATTGGGGATAGTCATTGGACTTCTGACCTTTATCGTTTCTCTCTTTATCAATCTCGTTTTTTCAGTGATTCTGTCTAATAGTATTGGAACGCTGATTGTTCGTAGTTCTCATAAAAAGCTCTATTCAACCATTTTGATGACCCTGTCAACCCTATTGATTATGTTGCCTATTATGTTGGTTGGTTTTATTAAAGGCTATGTTGATGGTGCTGGACATGCCGATTTTCCTTTGCTTCCTTATCTAAGAGGTTACTATGATGTCGTAGCTGCCCCTCTATCTCCGGAGGCTCTACTAAATTTCTATCTTCCTCTTATCTTAGTGCTTATCTTGGGCTTTTGGTTTTATAAGGTCAGAATGCCTCGTTATTTCCACGAAGCCATTTATAACCAAAAGGCTAGAAAGCCTCAGGCCAAAGCTGTTACTCGAAGCCAAAGACAGGTCTTGATCCGCCATCATTTATCTACTTTGGGGAATTCAACCCTCATTATCAATACCTATGTGGTACCAGTCTTATATATGATCATGTTAGGTGGGGGTGCGGTCTTTTTGAAAGATCTGGGTCCAGACTATTTCGGACTCCTGCTTTTGGTCGGAATTGCCTTTGGTTTCTTTTCAGCTCAACCAACAAGTTTTCTTGGTGTAGCAACATCCTTAGAGGGGACAAACTTTGACTTTATTCGTAGCCTACCAATCAATACGGGTGACTATCTTCGTCAAAAGTTTTGGCTTTTCTATAGCTTGCAAGTCGGTGTTTCCCTCTTATTAGGAGGACTTGGTTTAATCTTCCTTGCACATCTCCATCCGATTTTGGTAGCAAGTTTCACTCTTGGTTTTCTCGTAACAACCTATCTTGTAGGTGGCTATTACTTTGAACGTGACCTTAAATTGTTGGAAGTGAATTGGCAGGAAGTTACCCAGCTCTTCAATCGAGGTGGCGGACAGTGGCTCTATATGGGTATCTTTATTCTTACAATTTTCATCGCTGCCTTGCTAGGAGGTATTGTCTTCTTTGCAAGTAAGTTCTGGATTGCCCTAGTAGTTAATGCTATAGTATCTGGGCTTATAGCTTTAGTTGTCCTAATCGTTTATCTCTTTGTTGATCGCAGACGTTGGAAACGTATTAGAGCCATGTTTTTTGCCTAGAACAAACTGTTTAAAGAGTCTCTCCGATTGGAGGGATTCTTTTTTACTGAAAATCCTTAATATGTAAACTTATGCATTATATATGTTAAAATACCTGAATTTAGTGTATAATCATAAACATGAAACGAAATTTTGACTCAGTAAAACGCCTGGTTATCAAAATCGGGACTAGTTCTCTGGTTTTACTATCAGGGAAAATTAATCTTGAAAAAATCGATCAATTAGCTTTTGTCATTTCTAGCTTGCATAATAAAGGTATTGAGGTTGTCCTCGTATCCTCTGGTGCCATGGGCTTTGGTCTCAATGTCCTAGACCTAGACAAGCGACCGGCTGAAGTCGGTAAGCAACAGGCTGTCTCAAGTGTAGGACAGGTGGCTATGATGAGCCTTTATTCTCAGGTCTTTTCACATTATCAGACCAAGGTATCTCAGTTGCTTTTGACGCGTGATGTGGTTGAGTATCCCGAGAGTTTGGCCAATGCCATCAATGCTTTTGAGAGCCTCTTCGAGCTTGGGGTTGTCCCAGTTGTTAATGAAAATGACGCTGTCAGCGTAGATGAAATGGATCATGCGACTAAGTTTGGAGACAATGACCGCTTGTCTGCTATCGTTGCTAAGATTGTTGGTGCAGACCTACTCATCATGCTGTCAGATATTGATGGGCTCTTTGATAAGAACCCAAATGTCTATGAGGATGCAACCCTTCGTAGCTATGTCCCAGAGATTACCGAGGAAATTCTGGCCTCAGCTGGTGGTGCTGGTAGTAAATTTGGTACGGGTGGTATGATGAGTAAGATTAAATCCGCCCAGATGGTTTTTGAAAATCATAGCCAAATGGTTTTGATGAATGGTGAAAATCCACGCGACATCCTTCGTGTCCTAGAAGGAGCCAAGATTGGTACACTCTTTAAACAGGAGGACTAAGATGACATATATCGATACACTGGGCCAACAGGCCAAGGTGGCAGGTCGTCAGATTGCTAAATTATCAACAGCAGCTAAAAACGACCTTCTAAATCAGGTAGCTAAAGCTCTAGTAGCTGAGAGTGCCTATATTATCACTGAAAATGCTAAGGATATGGCAAATGCCAAGGAAAATGGTATTTCAGAGATTATGCAAGACCGCTTGCTCTTAACGGAAGACCGTATCGCAGGGATTGCTGAGGGTGTTCGTCAGGTGGCAGACCTTCAGGATCCAATTGGTCAAGTGGTTCGTGGCTATACGAATCTGGATGGTCTCAAAATCGTTCAAAAGCGTGTTCCTATGGGTGTTATCGCTATGATTTTTGAGAGCCGTCCCAATGTCTCAATCGATGCCTTTAGCCTTGCCTTTAAAACCAATAATGCTATCATTCTCCGAGGAGGACGTGATGCCATCAATTCCAACAAGGCCTTGGTTACAGTAGCCCGTAAGGCTTTGGAAAATGCGGGTATCACAGCAGATGCCGTTCAGCTGGTTGAAGATACCTCTCATGAGGTAGCAGAGGAACTCATGGCGGCGACCAAGTATGTTGACTTGCTCATCCCTCGTGGTGGAGCCCGTCTCATCCAAACGGTTAAAGAAAAAGCCAAGGTTCCTGTCATCGAAACGGGTGTTGGTAACTGTCATATTTATGTGGATAAATATGCTAACTTAGAGATGGCGACACAGATTGTCATCAATGCCAAAACACAGCGACCAAGTGTTTGTAATGCTGCAGAATCTCTCGTCGTTCATGCTGATATTGCGGAAGACTTCTTGCCTAACTTGGAAAAAGCTATTTCAAAAGTTCAAGCTGTTGAGTTCCGTGCAGATGAAACGGCTCTGAAACTCATGGAAAAAGCTGTACCAGCTTCACCAGAAGATTTTGCGACAGAGTTTCTTGACTATATTATGTCTGTTAAAGTGGTAGACAGCCTTGATGAGGCCATTAAATGGATTAATACTTACACGACATCGCATTCAGAGGCTATCGTGACTCAGGATATCAGTCGTGCGGAGCAATTCCAAGATGATGTAGACGCTGCAGCGGTCTATGTCAATGCCTCAACCCGTTTCACAGACGGCTTCGTCTTTGGATTGGGGGCTGAAATCGGAATCTCAACTCAAAAAATGCACGCCCGTGGCCCAATGGGACTGGAGGCCCTAACGTCAACCAAGTTCTATATTAACGGACAAGGACAAGTTAGAGAATAAACCATCAAGCTCCATGAAGGAGCTTTTTTAAGTTGGTTTGCTAGACGACAGGCCTTCTGATATACTGGTAGTATCAAGGATGAGGAGATTTTGCCATGTTTAAAGCTTATAAGAAGTATTGGATGGGCTATTTCGATTTTACAGGACGTTCAACTCGCTCAGACTATTGGTTGGCAGTTTTAGCGAATACTATTGTAGGTATCATTTTATTTAGCATAGTTATAGTTGTAAGTGTTTTTGATAGTCCGAATAGTCATTATCATGTTATTCTCAGCTTACTGTATGGGTTTGCAATGCTATATTGTTTTGCTAACTATATTCCATCTATTGCCCTTCAGGTGCGTCGCTTACGTGATGCCGGTTTTCACTGGGCATTGATTTTCTTACGCTATGCGCCTGTTATAGGTGATATCGTACTGTTGGTTTTGTGTTGTCAACCAACAAAAGTAGAATTTCCTTTCAACAATTTTAATAATCTTCAGCAATGATAGTTACTTAACAGCCTCCTTAGGCTGTTTTTTAGTCAATTTGTCAAATTCTTTTTTTATTGCTATACTATAAGTATCAAAAAATGAGGAGATTTTATTATGATCGAAGCTTATAAGAAGTTTTGGAAGGGCTATGTAGATTTTGAGGGACGTTCAACACGTTCAGATTACTGGTTTGCATATTTGGCAAATATGTTAACAGTTATTGCTTTTTATGTGTTGCTGGCAATCTTTGGAGGCATTGCAGGTGCTACAGAATCAAGCTTTTTTGCTGTTATTTCATTCATCATCCTATTTATCTTTTTTGCCTTTGGTGTTGCTGCCATCTTACCTGGTCTTGCTGTAACAGTTCGCCGTTTACGTGATGCTGGCTACAATTGGCCGTATATTTTTGTTACATTTATTCCATTTGTAGGTCCTATTATCTTCATTGTTTTACTATGTAAACCAACTAAAGTTGAGTATCCATTTAACAACTTCAATAATCCACAGCAATAATAATGACTTAACAGCCTAGTATGGCTGTTTTTTAGTTGATTTGTCAAGCTTCTCTTCTCTTGTTATACTGAGAGTAACATAAAAAGGGGGGGTAATTATGATTGAAGCCTACAAAAAATTTTGGAAGGGCTATGTTGATTTTACGGGCCGTTCAACACCTTCAGATTACTGGTTTGCATATTCGGCACATGTATTGATTTTCTTTGCTTATTATTTGCTCGATGCAGTGTTTGAAAGAATGGTATCTGCAACAGGGTCAATGGATGTATTTACTATTTCAGTTATTTTACTACTCATCTTTTTTGCCTATGGTATTGCTACAGTTTTACCTGGCCTTGCTATAACTGTTCGTCGTTTGCGTGATGCTGGCTATAATTGGCCGTATATTTTTATTCCTTTAATTCCCTTTGTCGGTATTTTTATCTTCATTTTTCTACTATGTCAACCAACAAAAGTAGAAGTGCCAGTCAACAACTTCAATAATCCACAACAATAATGGCAATCAACCAACTCTTTGAGTTGTTTTTTTTTGATGTTAAAAAAGTTTTATGTTAATGTTGCACATTTTAATATT
>OGFZ01000487.1_pt1 | contig 23470 bp, 19 predicted proteins | sample 1571081 | NCBI WGS metagenome assembly OGFZ01 (sample SAMEA2582039, study PRJEB24529) | metagenome | biome: Human gut stool | place: China | collected 2011
CTAGAGCATGCGGTTCATACCCGCAGTGTCGAGGGTTCGAATCCCCCTCTCGCTATTTAGCAAAAAGGAAGCACATAGTGGTGTTTCCTTTTTTTACATAAAATTGTTGACTTTAAGTTATGGAAATGGTACACTGCTTTTGTATTCAATTTGAACTATGAGCCGACTTGTTCTGCAAATCATTCCTTTTGAATTGCAGAACAGGTTGGCTTTTTCAATAAGAAAAGGTTATCGGCAGTAGTTTAGAATGTATACAAATATTATAATGGAGGTACTTGAGATGAATAAGGGTACAGTAAAGTGGTTTAACGCTCAGAAGGGATATGGCTTCATCACAAATGAAAGCACAGGAGAAGATGTATTCGTACATTTTTCTGCAATTGTTTCTGACGGATATAAGACACTTGAAGAAGGTCAGAAGGTTACTTTTGACATTGAGCAGGATCCTAAGAACAGCAAGAAGTTAAGAGCAGCTAACGTTACACTTGCATAGTAAGAGGGAAGATTTATTTTATACAGTTCTAGTGTAAGCGTTGTCCGACCATTATGAATATTTGTAATAAAATAGAGTCTTGCAGCAACCGCCATATTTTGGCGGTTGTTTTTCCATATACAATTTGTCAAGTGTAAGATGTAAGTTATTAATTGATATTCATAAGTAGTAAAAGAATTTTATAGACATAGAAATTTCTTTATTAAGTTTAAGGTAATAAAAGGAGAATGGTATGGAGCTTAAAATTACACATAATAAGGGAGTTACGATTCAGGATGATTTGATTGGTATTTTCTTTGAAGATATCAATTATGGTGCTGATGGTGGCTTGTATGCGGAAATGCTGGAGAACAGATCTTTTGAATTTCTGGATGCGCGGGGGGATAAGGATGCGTATCACCAGATTTTTGATGGATTATATGGATGGTCAGCGTATCCCAAGGAACAAGCAGAATTGCAGATTCAGAAGATTAATCCATTAAATAATGTAAACCCACACTATATGCATGTACAGGCTCATGTAGGAAGTGGATTTACGAATCAGGCATATGAAGGAATTTTTCTGGAAGAGGGACATTCATATCGGTTAAGCTTCTATGCAAGATCGGAGCAGAATTTTAAAGTACAGGTTGCAGCATTAGAGAGGGTAACCGGTAAAAAGCATATTTTGACAAATGTATTAATAAGTAACAATGACTGGCATAAATATACTGTTTCATTTACTGTAAATGAGACAATACGATATGCATTATTTGCTATTTTATTTGAAGAACAGGCAGAGGCGGATTTTGACTGTATTTCCCTTTTTCCAGAGGATGCAGTTTGTGGATTATTCAGGAAAGATCTTGCAGAAAAATTAAAAGATATGCACCCTAAGTTTATGCGTTTCCCAGGGGGATGTGTTGTTGAAGGAAATGAATTGACTAACCGTTACCAATGGAAACTTTCAGTGGGAGATATCACTCAGAGAAAGGCAAACTGGAATCGCTGGGCAGTTCATGAAAACTGTGAAGAGAATCATTTCACGTCAAAATTCAGTCATTATAATCAGACTTTAGGACTTGGCTATTATGAGTATTTCGTATTGTGTGAATATTTAGGTGCGAAGCCTCTGCCAGTTGCCAATGTAGGTCTTGCCTGCCAATATCAGTCTACACAGTTAGTTGAGAGAAAAGATCCTGCATATCAGGAGTTTATTCAGGATGTATTGGATCTTATCGAATTTGCTAATGGAGCATCCGATTCAGAATGGGGCAGGATTCGTGCACAGATGGGACATCCAGAACCCTTTGGATTAGAGTATGTAGGCATTGGTAATGAGCAGTGGCAGACGGAGAAAGTAGATTTTTTTGAAAGATATGATGATTTTGAAAAAGCCATTCATGCCAAATACCCTGAAATTAAGTTGATCAGTTCAGCCGGACCAACTGTTCATACACCAACTTATGAAGCTGCCTGGGAGAATTATCATGCCAAGGCAAAGAATAATTCAAATTATACATATGCAGTAGATGAGCATTATTATATGGAACCGGAGTGGTTTTTAGCCAATACTCATTTTTATGACGATTATTCCAGAGATGTTAAGGTCTTTTCAGGAGAATATGCAGCACATGATAAAGAGGTAAAAGAGTCAACGAAGCGTAATAACTGGCGCTGTGCATTGTCAGAGGCTGCTTTTCTTACAGGAGTAGAGCGTAATGCGGATGTAGTGTATCTGGCTTCTTATGCGCCTCTTTTTGCAAGAATTGGTTATGAGCAATGGGCACCGGATTTGATCTGGTTCGATGATCGAACCAGTTATGCAACACCGAACTATTATGTGCAGCAGTTATATAGTGATTACACGGGTAAGTACACAATTAACAGTGATTTGCCAGGTGGTGAAGAGTCTAGTGTTTATCATATTGTTTCTGCTGATGAGCAGGGACATCTGTATGTGAAATTGGTTAATGCATCTGATAAGGAACAAAACATCGTATTACATATAGATGATGCATGGAACGTAAATCAGAATATGCCAGTAAAACAGATTAGGATGCAGGCACAGCCTTTGGATGTCAACTCTATTGAAGAACCTGATAAGGTCAGCCCTAAAGTAACAAGGGTAAATTATCAGTCAGAACTTAATTTACCAGCATACAGCTTCACTGTGTTAGATATCGGAAATGATTGAGCTCTTTGAATGATGGATACTTCTTGTCTGAAGGGCAAGAAGGCGGAGCTTGAGAAGGAGGAAGCACGCTATGAATTTACAAAAAGTTCACCACATTGCCATTATTGGAAGCAGCTATGAAAAATCAAAACATTTTTATGTAGATATATTGGGGTTTTCTGTTATCCGAGAAAATTACAGACAAGAACGTGATGATTATAAAATTGACCTTAAGCTTGATGGAATGGAATTGGAACTTTTCATTATAAAAAATTGTCCAAAACGCCCAAGTTATCCAGAGGCTTATGGTCTTCGGCATCTTGCGTTTGCAGTAGATTCGGTTGAAGAAACAGTACGGCATTTAAATGAAAAGGGCATCAAAACTGAGCCGATTAGATTGGATGTTTACACAGGCAAAAAAATGACTTTTTTTTATGATCCTGACAATCTTCCACTAGAAATTCACGAATGAGCTTTTGAATAGTCACGTACATTTTTAAATTAAATTAAGAAAAATTACAGATTACGAATTAGAAATAAATATTAAAAAACAGTGCAAAGTTAGATAATCTTCTAAATTTGCACTGTTTTCTGTAATAAGTAATTGTTTTGTTAGAATAACTGATCGATGCGCTTCATGGCTTCGATGGTATTTTCACGATTGCCAAAGGAGGTCAGACGGAAGAAATTATGTCCGTTCTTGCCAAATCCCGCACCGGGAGTACCAACTACCTGTGCATTCTTTAACAGATAGTCAAAGAAGTCCCAGGATTCCATATTGTTAGGGCATTCAAACCAGATATATGGGGAATTTACACCGCCAAAGTAGCGTATATTCTTTTTCTCAAGTCCTTCTGCAATAATCTTTGCATTTTCCTGATAGTATTTGATATTGGCTTTGCACTGTGCCATACCTTCTACGGAAAAGGCAGCAGCAGCACCTTTCTGGACGATATAGGATACGCCATTGAACTTGGTAGTCTGGCGGCGGTTCCACATAGCATTCAGGGACATTTCCTTACCATTGGAAGCAGTAAATTTCAGGTCTTTAGGAACGATGGTGTAGCCACATCTGGTTCCGGTAAAACCTGCTGTTTTGGAAAGGGAGCAGAATTCAATGGCACACTTTCTGGCACCTTCAATTGCAAAGATGCTTCTTGGAAGAGTTTCATCTGTAATGAAGCATTCATAAGCAGAATCATAGAGTATAATAGCGTCATTTTCTAATGCATAATCTACCCATTCTTTTAACTGCTCGCGGTTATATGCAGCACCTGTTGGGTTATTAGGAGAGCAGATATAGATGACATCTGCATGGAAGTTGTGATCTGGCATAGGCAGGAAGTTATTTTCTGCGTTGGCATCTATATAGGTGATATTGCGTCCATTCATGATATTTGTATCTACATATACAGGATAAACAGGATCAGGAATCAGGATAACGTTGTCCTGGGCAAACAGATCAGTGATGTTACCTGTATCACTCTTAGCACCATCAGAAACAAATACTTCATCAGGTTCGATGCAGTCAACACCGTTACGTTTATAATAATCTACGATTGCATTTCTCAGAAAATCATATCCCTGTTCAGGACCATATCCTTTAAAAGTATCTGAGCTTGCCATGGCATCAACGCCTTCATGAAGCTGTTCAATCATTTTGGAGCCGATGGGCAGGGTAACATCGCCGATTCCCAGACGGATGATTTTTTTATCGGGATTAGCTTCCTGATATGCTTTTACACGATGATTGATTTCAGCAAACAGGTAGCTTTCTTTTAAATTTAAGTAGTTCTCATTTAACTTTGGCATATAGTAATCTCCTCTCTAATATAAGTGGTTCTTAATAGGAACACTATAGATATCATAACTTTAGAGATGCCATTTGTCAATTGATTGTATAAAGAAGAATTAAAAAATAAGGGACTTGTATGAAAATAAATACATTAATTTGTAAAATTTGAGTATAAATATGCTTGACTTTCAAAATAAAGGGACTATAATTCAAGGTAATTTAAGAGATTAGCTATGAGCAGGATAAGATTTCTTACTATCAACGTTTCCAGAGAGTTGTCGGAAGGTGTGAGACAACAGCGAAGTGGGAAATTATCACTTGTGAGCCTTTCAAATGAAACAATAGTAGTTTGGAACGGATTTCCACCGTTAGAGGGAAGCATATTTACCGATACCAGATATCGGAGATGTGACTGAGAGACCAGTATTAACTGGTAAGAGAAGTGGTAACGCGGAAGCATAAGCCTTCGTCTTCTTATATAAAATATAAGAGGATGGAGGCTTTTTTAATGAATAAATATAAGCTGGTCTTAAAAATGTTAATAAACAGATGAGTCATGTACTGATCTGTTGAAGATAAAAGGAGGAGAATATTATGAACACTTTAGTAATTGTATTGATTGCTGCAGTATGCCTTGTATGTGGCTATGTATTTTATGGTCGCTGGCTTGCTAACAAATGGGGAATTGATCCTAAGGCAAAGACTCCGGCAGTTGCAAAAGAGGATGGACAGGATTATGTTCCAACAGACGGATGGACAGTATTTGCTCATCAGTTCTCATCTATTGCGGGTGCAGGTCCTGTTACCGGTGCTATTCAGGCAGCAGTATTTGGCTGGGTGCCTGTATTGCTCTGGATCATCCTTGGAGGTATCTTCTTTGGAGCGGTTACAGATTTTGGCGCACTTTATGCCAGTGTAAAGAATGAAGGCAAGTCCATGGGACTTCTGATCGAACAGTATATTGGCAGGACGGGTAAGAAATTATTCCTGTTATTCTGCTGGCTTTTCACATTGATCGTAACTGCGGCTTTTGCAGATATGGTAGCTGGTACATTCAATGCTTATACAGTCGTTGATGGAGTATCGCAATTATCAGATGCGGCAAAAGTCAATGGCGCAGCAGGCAGTATATCACTTTTATTTATTGCATTTGCAGTTGTATTTGGTCTGATTCAGAAGAAAATGAAATTTACAGGCTGGAAAGAAGTTGTGTTAGGTCTGGTTTGTACGATCGCTGCTTTCTGTATCGGTATGTTTTGCCCATTAGTCACAACTAAGGTAAATTGGACATATATCGTATTTGCATATATCTTTCTGGCAGCAGTACTTCCAATGTGGCTTTTAATGCAGCCAAGAGATTATATGACAACATTTATGTTTGCAGGTATGATCATCGGTGCAGTGGTAGGTCTGGTTGTGGCACATCCTACTATGAATCTTCCGATGTATACGGGATTCCATAATGAGAAATCAGGTGATCTGTTCCCGATTCTGTTCGTAACAGTTGCCTGTGGTGCAGTATCCGGTTTCCACAGCCTGGTGTCATCCGGTACTTCATCCAAGACAGTATCAAATGAAAAGGATATGTTAAAGGTTGGCTATGGTGCCATGATTCTTGAAAGTCTGTTAGCTGTTCTGGCTCTTTGTGTAGCAGGTGCAGCAGCATCAGCAGATGGTACAGCAGCAACAGGCACGCCTTTTGCAATTTTTTCATCAGGTGTTGCAGGATTTCTGGAAATGTTTGGTATTCCGGTTTATGTAGCACAGTGCTTCATGACTATGTGTGTATCCGCATTGGCATTGACCAGTCTGGATTCTGTTGCACGTATTGGTCGTATGTCTTTCCAGGAATTGTTCAGTGTAGATGATATGGAGCATGCAGAGGGCTGGCGCAAGGTTCTGTGCAACAAATATTTTGCAACAGTAATCACACTTGCATGTGGGTATGTATTGACACAGATCGGATACTCCAATATCTGGCCACTCTTTGGCAGTGCAAACCAGTTGTTAAGTGCATTGGTACTGATCACATTATGTGTATTCCTGAAAGTAACAGGCAGACAGAACAAGACCTTGTTTCCACCTCTTACCATCATGTTATGTGTAACCTTCACTGCCCTGGTAGAGAGAACAATAGCACTTGTCAAGGCTTATTCTGCAGGTTCAGCAACATTCCTTGTAGAAGGTTTACAGTTGATCATCGCAATTCTTCTGATGATCCTGGGTGTGATTATTGTAATACATAGTGGAAAGAAATTAGTACAGAAAAAGGAAGATAAATAATTAAAATGGCAGTTGGATTGTTAAGTTCAACTGTCATTTTTTGTTTTATTTTGTATTGATCAGATTGCTTTTTAGACACCTATTTGCTACAATGGAAAGACAACTTATAGCACATTTTAATACATTATCGTGGAACAAATGCGTAATGAAATCATAGAAATTCAGGGGAGCAGATAGATATGTTGGCAAGATGGAAAGAAAAATACATTGGGGATAAAAAGTTCTATATGAGGGTATTGACCCTTGCGATTCCTTTAATTATTCAGAATGCGATTACGAGTTTTGTCAGTTTTCTGGATAATATCATGGTCGGACAGATCGGAACGGAACAGATGTCGGGAGTGGCTATCGTCAATCAGTTGATGTTCGTATTCAACATCTGTATCTTTGGTGGGGTATCAGGTGCCGGCATTTTTGGTACACAGTATTTTGGAAAAGGCGATTATGAAGGACAGAAGTATACATTTCGTTTTAAACTCTACGCATGTGGAGTGATTACGGGAATTGCGCTGCTTTTATTTGGCTTTTTTGATACGCAGCTCATTTCACTGTATTTGAGTGAAAATGGCAGTGTGGGTGATGTAAAGCTTGCACTGAAATTTGGAGAAGAATATCTGGCAATCATGATGGTGGGGCTGTTGCCTTTTGCACTGTCACAATCCTATACGAATACCATTCGTGAAACTGGACAGACTTTTGTTCCGATGATCGCAGGAATTGTAGCAGTTGTTACGAACCTGATACTGGATATTATCCTGATCTTTGGATTGGAAAGTATTCCTGCGATGGGAGTAGAGGGTGCTGCAATTGCTACAGTTATTGCCAGATTCGTAGAGTGTGCAATTGTGGTGATATGGACACATACTCATACAGATAAGAATCGCTTTATTGTTGGGGCTTATCGCAGCCTGTACATTCCAGGCAGAGTCCTTGGGGATGTGATTAAGAAAGGTACTCCACTGATGTGCAATGAAATGTTGTGGGCAATGGGCATGGCAGTGATTGCACAGTGTTATGCAGTCAGAGGACTGGAAGTGGTCGCAGCACAGAATATTTCGTCTACAATTACGAACCTGTTTAATGTAGTTTATATTCAGCTTGGTTCCTGTATTTCTATTGTAGTAGGGCAGTTATTGGGTGCTGGTAAGAAGAAAGAAGCCAGAGAAGCAGATACGAAGATGATCTTCTTCAGTGTTGGCTGCTGTACGGTAGTGGCACTTATTATGATCGCAGTAGGCAGATTCTTCCCTGCTATTTATAATACGGAAGAGACGATCAAAGATCTGGCAACGACATTTATTGTGATTTCGGCAATGGTTATGCCATTATGTTCTTTCTCACATTGTTCCTATTTTACATTGCGTTCAGGTGGGAAGACAGTTATTACATTCCTGTTTGATAGTGTGTATACATGGGTGGTTGTAATACCAGTTGCTTACTCACTGGCTCATTTTACACAGCTTTCCATTCAGGCAGTATTTTTCATAGTGCAGTTCATGGAGATTATTAAGGTCATTATCGGATATTTCATGATCAGAAGTGATGTCTGGCTTCAGAATATTGTAGATAATACTGTTACAGTACACGAGTAAATTGTTGATGGAATGAGGTACGAACTAACAGTAATATAATACTTCTTCGACTGTAGAATAACTTTGTTATATTGATTTTTTAACTGTTTTATATTATGCTGTAATTATGAAGGACAATATTACAGGTACATAATGTATATGTTTGGCAGATTGATTAAGGAGGGGAATATTCATTATGGCGGGTTACTTATTTGTACATTTTATTGGGGAACAGGAGAACGGAGAACAGATTTATTTTGCAGTGAGTGAAGATGGGCTGCACTGGCAGGACTTGAATGGTGGACAGCCGGTGTTGATATCAGATATTGGAGAAGCTGGCGTCAGAGATCCGTTTATTGTAAGAGATGAGAAGAATCATAAATTCTATCTGATTGCAACGGATCTTTGTATTGGTTCGGGCAAGGGCTGGGAGTGGGCTGTTACAGAAGCAAGCCGTGACCTGATCGTATGGGAATCAGAGGATATGGTCAATTGGAGTAGACCACGAAGCTGTCACGTTGGAGTAGATGGGGCAGGTTGTGTATGGGCACCGGAGACGATTTATGATACAGAGACAGAATCCTTCTTTGTATTCTGGGCTTCTATGGTAAAACTGGATGGAGATGAGGAACCTAAGCAGCGTATCTATGCTGCATATACGAAGGATTTCGTGAACTTCACAGAACCTTTTGTATATGAAGAAGCAGATTGTCATGTGATTGATATGAATATTGTATACAGTGATGGATGGTATTACCGATTCGTAAAAGATGAAACAAACAAGAACATTCGAACAGACAGAGTTGCCAAGCTGGGTAAGGGAATCAAAGCGGAACCAATCCATAGTGAAGTTCTGTCACAACTGTTTGGCGTGGAAGGTCCGGAGACATATCAGCTTCCAGACGGCAGATGGTGTCTGATCGTGGATCAGTTCGCAACACATAAAGGATATCTGCCGCTTATCTGTGATGACCTGGCTACCGGTAATTTCCAGGTGGCACAGGAAGGTTCTTATGACCTTGGCAAGTTAAAGAAACGTCATGGTGGTATCATGCAGATTACAGAAGAGGAATTAACCAGATTAAAACAGAACTTCTAAATGCATTGCAGGGCATATTCCAGAGACTGTTTCAGGTGTTCTTTCATAAGATCTGAAGCTTTCTGATATTCTTTATTTCGATATGCTTCATAAATGAATATGTGGGATTTTTCAATCTCTTTTTGTACAGCGTGGTCGGTCTGATACATTTTAGATAAAATGGTCAGCTGGCTGCGCTGTTTTTCTGCTGCTCTGGCAAGTCGTGAATTATCGCAGTAATCATAGAATACCAGATGGAAACGGTCAGATAGTGTAGTCCATTCCTGAGTTTCTTCGTCAGATAAAGAAGCTTTATCATGAAGGGCAGCAGTGCGCTCTACAATATGTGCAAGTTCTTCAAGGAGGGCAGACTGTTCAGGATGTGCAGAGGCATACTGGATTGCCAGAGCATCCATGTCTCCGATAAATTGATACAATTCTCTGATGTCTTTTTCACTTAGGTTGATGACAGTGACACCTACATTAGAATAGTAATTGACCAGACCTTCTTCGGTCAGGCGGGTCAGGGCGTCACGGATAGGAGTGGAGCTGGTAGCGAAACGCTCCTGCAGATTCTTGAGAGTCAGTTTCTCACCCTGGGGGATGGACTGATCCAGAATGTCGTTCTTTAATATAGTATAAATCTGTTCTGATAAAGTAGCCTTGTTAAGTTGCATGATAAAGTCTCCTGTTTCATGAAATAAAATACATTATAGCAGAGTAGTGGGGTATACGCCAGCCATGGCATTCATAAATTGCCGATAGATCGTCAATTTATTCATGACGGGCTGCGCCCTATAGAATATATGATATAATGTCACCTTTGTGAGCAAGCTCCCACGGTGACATTATATCATATATTCTGCATGGCTGGCTATGCATTTTGCAAAATGCATATTGCAAAGTTGGTGGGATGATGATATACTTTAAAGCATTAAAGCAACGAAGAAAGCGGGAGGGTTCACATGAGAGATGAAAAGCTTTTGAAGGAGTTGACTCAGTTGATGGGAGTCTCCGGATTCGAGAAGAATGTCCGTGAAAGAATCGAGCAGGAAGCGAAGCCATATGCTGATGAAATATATACAGATGCGATTGGCAATCTGATTGTATTAAAGAAGGGGAATGGCGGAGAGAATTCCAAGAAGATCATGTATGCGGCGCATACGGATGAGATTGGTTTTATCGTAAAGAAGATAGAAGCAGACGGAAGACTCAGAGTAGCCAATATGGGTTGGAACTGGGCTGGTTCTGCATATAATGCGAGGGTTCGATTCAGAAATGGTATCAGCGGTGTAGTAGGCTGCATGGGAAGTATTGAGGATGCTAAGAATGATGTAGGTAAGCTCTATATTGATATCGGAGCAGTTTCTAAGGAAGACGCACTCAAGTATGTCAAGTTAGGTGATGTATGCGGATATTATGGAGAATATCTGGAACTGGTAAATGACAGAATCTGCGCTAAGACACTGGACAACAGAATCGGCTGTTATCAGTTACTGATGGCACTGAAAGAGAATGACGGTTCTTATCCCAATGATGTTTATTATGTATTCTGTGTACAGGAAGAATTGGGATGCAGAGGAAGTAAGCCAACGGCAGCCAGAATCAAGCCGGATATCGGTATTGCGGTAGATATTACACCGGCGCATGACTATCCCTGCGATTTGGAGGGCAGCAATGAGGTAGATGGCGGTATTGGCATTAAGATATGTGATCCTTCTGTTGTATGTGATGAGGATGTAGTCGCTGCTATGGAAAAGGCATGCGAGGATAATCACATTAAGTATCAGCGTGAAGTGATTGATAAGGGTGGTACAGATGCTTCCAGCATGAATCTGTCAGGATATGGTGTCAAGGCAGGTGGTATCGTGGTAACAACCAGATATCCACATAGCCAGAGTGCAGTAGCTTCCAAGGCAGATATCGAAGCTGGTGTTGATCTTATGACAGCTTTTTCCAAGACAGGGTTCACATTTTAATTACAAAAGGAATTGTACAGCTTTAATATATGCATAAACAGGCACTGTGCAGCATTATTAAGCTGCACAATTCATTCCATTCTTTAGCAAAGATAGAAGGAGTAGAAAACCTATGAAAAAGATGAAAAAAATTGGCGCTGCTATTCTGGCTGCATGTATGGTAGTCAGCATGGCTGCCTGTGGAAACAGTGCAACAACCGGTGATAACGGTTCACAGAGCGAGAGCTCTTCCAACTCAGGTAAAACAGATATTGTAATTGCAGTAGATGCAGATATTGATACACTGCATCCTGCTAATTTTTCAACAACAGTAGAATTAAATATCCTGAATCAGATCTATGATACATTGATGTATATGAATCCTGACGAAACACATGATCCGGAACCAAGAATTGCGGAAAGCTACGAAATCAGTGATGACGGTCTGGATTATACTTTCCATTTGAGAGATGATGTTACTTTCCATGATGGAAGCAAGCTGACTTCTGAGGATGTTAAGTTTTCTCTTGAGATGTATCAGCAGTCAGAATATCAGGGTTATGAAGTAGATGGTCTGGCTTCTGTTGATACACCTGATGATACAACAGTTGTCTGCCACTTGGAATATCCATATTCTCCGTTCCTTTTAGGTGTATGCAATGTACATATTGCATCTAAGAGTTATTATGAAGCATCTGCTGATAACTTCGTAAGTTTACCTGTTGGTACAGGTCCATATAAATATGTAGGCAGAAATAAGGGAAGTGACATTACACTGGAAGCATATGACGGTTATTACAGAGGCGTTGCTGCAATTAAGAATGTGAAGTTTGAGGTCATTCCTGATGAAGCTACAATGGCAGTTGCTTTACAGACAGGTGAGATTAACTTTGCAGATATCGAGCCAGCCAGCATTTCACAGCTTCAGGCTAATAAGGATATTACAATTGCCAGGGTAGATACTTCCGCCTTTTCCTATGTGTGTATGAATCTGGAGAAAGAGCCATTCAATGATGTAAGAGTACGTCAGGCAATAAACTATGCGCTCAACAGAGAGAATATCATTGCAGTATGCTATGATGGCGAGGCTGAGGTCAATTCCAATATCTGTGCTAAGACTCGTATGGGTTATCAGGATTCACAGCTTCAATACACCTATGATGTAGAAAAAGCCAAAGCATTACTGGCAGAGGCAGGTATCGAGATTCCTTATAATCTGGGTGAAATGTTAGTAGCAGAGAAGTATTCCAATCTGGCAGCAGTTATCCAAAACGATCTGAAAGCAATCGGTCTGGATGTAACAATTAAAGTAGCAGAGTTCAACTCCTTTATCGGAGATCTGACAAGTGGTAACTATACGATTACAGCATTGAACATGACACTGGATGGTGATACACAGAGTCTTGAAATGGCATTTACAACTGATTATATCGGTATGGCTAACAATGCAAGATATTCAGACCCTGAGATGGATGAACTGTTTGCACAGGCTCAGAAGGAATCTGATACAGAGAAGAGAACAGAGCTGTTCAACCAGGCATTCAGCAAGGCACAGGATGAAGCCATCTACGCTGTAATCGGCAATCCACTGGAATTGTTTGCATATAACAATTCGCTTGATGTACCTGAGATTGCATTTGAAGGTGCATACTTTATCTATAACTTCTCCTGGAAATAAGAGAAAGGACTAACGTTCCATGGGTAAATTTATATTGAAAAGATTATTATATATGATTCCGGTGCTCCTTGGAGTTGCTTTCCTGGTGTTTGCGATTTTGTCGCTGACACCGGGAGACCCCGGAACCATCATATTAGGAATAACGGCTAAGCCGGAAGACATCGCATCCCTGAATGAACAGTTTGGATATAACAAACCGTTTCTTATCAGGTTTTTTTCCTATATAAAAGACATTGTCCTGCATTTCAATCTGGGCGTGTCCTATCAGACCAGAGAGCCGGTTATTAACGATATTATGGCAAAATTCCCCAATACGTTGAAGCTGACGATTTTTTCCATGTCATTATCAGCAATTATCGGCATCAGTTTTGGTATCATTTCTGCAGTTAAGCAATATTCTGCACTGGATCATATCTGTGTTGTAACGGCACTGGTATTTGCATGTATCCCTGGTTTCTGGCTTGGGTTGATGCTGATGATGCTGTTTTCATTGAAGCTTGGCTGGCTGCCTTCTTATGGCGCAGAGAGCCTGAAGAATTTTATTCTGCCTACATTGACTGTATCTATGACATCTGCGGCAGGGCTGCTCCGTCTGACACGTTCAGCTATGCTAGAGACAATCAGACAGGAGTATATAAGAACAGCTAAGGCAAAAGGTGCATCCAAGAAGCGTATTATCATAAAGCATGCACTTAGAAATGCACTGATGCCTGTCGTTACGACATTGGGAACGAGCTTCGGTGCGTCTCTTGGCGGCGCAATCATTGCGGAAACTGTATTTGCCATGCCGGGTATGGGTACTTTGATCACAACGGCAATCAGGCAAAAGGACATTCCTATGGTCATGGGTTCGACTCTGTTTCTGGCAGTATTGTTCAGCCTGATTATTTTGCTGGTAGATATTTTGTATGCGGTGATCGACCCAAGAATCATGGATAAATACAAGAAGGGAGGAAAGGGCAATGACTAAGAGAAATTCCCAGCTTCCTGAGATTTGGAGAAGATATAAGAAAAATAAAGCTGCTATGGTAGGGCTTGTCATATTGATATTTATTATACTGATTGCTGTATTTGCAGATGTGATCGTACCCTATGAGAAATGTATTGAACAGGTAGGGTCAGAGCGTTTGCAGGGTCCTAGCGCAGCTCACTGGTTTGGTACAGATGACCTTGGCAGAGATTTGTTCGCAAGAGTAATACACGGTTCCAGATATTCTCTGTTAATCGGTGTCTCTACCAGTCTGATGGCATTGGCTGCAGGTGCAATCCTTGGTGCAAGTGCAGGATATTTTGGAGGTATGGTTGATAATATTATCTGTAGAATTACAGATGTATTCATGTGTGTACCGCCTATTCTGCTGTCTCTGGCGGTTGTGGCAGCACTTGGTTCCAATATGAAGAATCTCATCATTGCAATTACAGTATCCTGTATCCCCGGTAATATCAGATTGATTCGTTCTGTTGTGCTGACAGTTGCAGAGCAGGATTATGTGGAAGCAGCCAGATCTTATGGTGCGTCCCATGCAAGAATTATTTTTAAATATGTACTTCCTAATGCCATGGGACCGATTATCGTAAATACGACAATGGCTATCTCTGATATGATCTTATCAGCAGCAGGTCTCAGCTTTATCGGTATGGGTATCCAGCCGCCATCACCAGAATGGGGAGCATTACTGTCCAACGCACAGAAGTATATGTTCACTTCCCTTTATCTGCTGGTATTTCCCGGACTTTTTATTCTGTTGTCTTCTCTGTCCTTCAATCTGGTGGGAGATGGATTGACAGATGCATTAGATCCGAAGCTGAAAGACTAGGAGGAGAGACAGATGGTATTAGAAATCAAAGATTTAAAAATACAATATAAAACCGATCTGGAGACAGTATATGCAGTCAATGGCATCAGTCTGGAAATGGAGAAGGGTGAAACGGTAGGTCTGGTCGGAGAGACAGGGGCAGGCAAGACCACGACCGCACTGGGCGTTATGGGTCTTTTGCCGGAGAGAACTGCCAGAATCACAGAGGGAAGTATCTTATTTGAAGGACAGGAACTGACACGACTGTCAGATAAAGAGTTTGAGAAAATCCGTGGTAATAAGATATCCATGATCTTTCAGGATCCTATGACAGCATTGAATCCGGTATTGACAGTAGGCAGTCAGATTGAGGAAGCGTTGGAACTGCATAATACAGATAATCTGTCCAAGGCAGAGATGGAACATAGAGTGGAAGAGACTTTGCAAATGGTTGGCATTCCCAAGGAACGTAAGAATGATTATCCTTATCAGTTCTCAGGTGGAATGAGACAAAGAGTCGTAATCGCTATGGCACTGGTCTGCAATCCTGACCTTTTGATTGCTGATGAGCCGACAACAGCTCTGGATGTGACGATTCAGGCGCAGATTCTTTCCATGATCTGTGATTTACAGAGGAAATATGGAACTTCCGTTATCATGATTACACATGATCTGGGCGTTGTAGCTGAGACTTGTGACAAGGTAGGAATCATTTATGCAGGTGAGACAGTAGAATATGGCAGTCTGGAGGACATTTTCACAGGAGAAAAGCATCATCCGTATACGAAGGGGCTGTTTGGTTCCATTCCTAATCTGGAGGACAATGAACGCAGACTGCATCCGATTGAAGGTTTGATGCCGGACCCTACGAAGCTGCCGGATGGATGTGCGTTTGCAGACCGTTGCAAGCAGGCATGCGAAGTCTGTCATCATAAGAAACCTGCTGTTTTTAAAGAGGGTGGACATTCTATCCGCTGTCACCTCTATACAGGTGAGATTGCAGACAGAAAGGAGCAGGAGCCATAATGAGTGAAGAATTGTTAAAAGTACAGAATCTGAAGAAATTTTTCCAGACTCCCGGTGGCAGTCTTCATGCAGTAGATGATGTCAGCTTTTCCATCAATGAGGCATCTACATTAGGTGTCGTTGGTGAATCCGGTTGTGGGAAATCCACACTGGGGCGGACACTCCTGCGCCTGAATGAGCCAACATCTGGTGAAATCTGGTTCCACGGACAGGATGTTGTGAAGGCATCCAAGAGAGAAATGAGTAAAATCAGGCCAAAGATGCAGATGATCTTTCAGGACCCATATTCCAGCCTGAATGGCAGAATGACAGTAAAACAGTTGATTGCAGAACCACTTATCATTAATAAAATCTGCCATAATAAATCAGAGCAGGAAGAGCGGGTCATGGAAGCCATGAAAACAGTAGGTCTGGCAGAACGTCTGGCTTTTGCCTATCCGCATGAACTGGATGGCGGCAGAAGACAGCGTATCGGAATCGCAAGAGCGTTGATCCTGAATCCGGAGTTCATTGTATGTGATGAACCGGTGTCTGCATTGGATGTGTCCATACAGGCGCAGATTCTGAACCTGTTAATGGACTTGCAGGAAGAACGTAATCTGACCTATATGTTCATTACCCATGATCTGTCTGTGGTAAAGCATATCTCTGATGAAATCATGGTCATGTATCTGGGTAAATGTGTGGAAAAGGCAAGTGCGCAGGAGCTTTTTGCCAATCCGCTGCATCCTTATACCAAAGCATTGCTGGCGGCAATCCCGATTCCAAGTGTGGAATCCTGTCATAAACGCAGGGAGCTTCTACAGGGTGAGGTAACAAGTCCGGTCAATCCCAAACCGGGATGCCGCTTCGCAGCACGTTGTCCAAAGGCATGTGGGAAATGTCGTGAGGAGAGCATGGAATTACATGAAGTATCTAAGGGTCACTGGGCAGCCTGCCCTTATGTATAAAGAGAAAGGACATAATGGAAACATGGAAACATATAACTGGCCATATGGCAATGAACTGGGTGAAAGAGAAGAAGCCGCCTGTGATGTGCTGGTACTGGGCGGCGGTCTTGCCGGCTGTTATGCAGCCATTGCAGCAGCCAGAAGAGGGCAGTCTGTTATTCTGGTGGAAAAGGGAAATACAGAGCACAGTGGTTCAGCCGGAACCGGATTTGATCACTGGGAATCAGCATGTACCAATCCCTGTTCTGAGGTAACGCCGGAAGAAATCGCATGGGCATATGTCCATGAGCAGGATGGCTATAGTAACGGAATCGCCCATTATATTGAATGCAGGGAAGGTTATGACCGTCTGATCGATATGGAAGCCTTTGGCGGAAAAGTCAGAGATACCGAAGGAGAGTTCGAGGGGGCAGCCTTTCGGGATGAGAAGACCAAGCTCATGTTCGCCTATGACTATAAGAATAAATTTACATTGAGAGTATGGGGCTCAACATTTAAGCCGGCTCTAGTGAAGGAATTGAAGAGACTGGGTGTCAGGATTTATGACAGAACAGAAGCTACTGCGCTGCTGACTGCAATAGAAAATGGAAAGAAGCGCGGTATCGGTGCTATGGGTATGAATGTCAGAACCGGTAAATTCATGATTTTCAGGGCAAAGACAACGGTGCTTACCATGTCAAGACCAGCAAGAGTATGGCTTTTCAATCCTGATACTGTAGGGCTGTGTGAGTTCAGACCGATGCAGAGTATCGGAAGTGGACATGCCATGGGGTATCGTGCAGGTATGGAATTTACCATGATGGAGAAGTCCGTCCGCTCAGAGCTGCAGAGTTCTCAGCCGCAGGCAGAAGCTTCCCGCCTTATGGGGCGGGCAACAACCATAATACCTGGTACGCAGCAACTATGGTGGATGCCAGAGGTGTGGAGATTCCATATGTGGATAGAGATGGCAAGGAGTTAAAGACCGTTCTGGAGAGATATATGCCGGCAAAGGGACAGAAGTTCTTCTTGAAGGGTGGTGTCATTGACAATCCGAAGTATGAGTATCGCGGACCGGAGACACTGGATTTTGACAAATTGATGAAGCGCGGCTACAAGCTGCCTTTTTATGCAGATTTAAGCCGTATGCCGGATGAAGAAAGACGGGTAATCTGGGGAATGATGGTCGGTGAGGAAGGCAAGACCAAGATTCCTATTCTGGAGAATTATACGAGAAGAGGCTTTGATTCATCAAAACATATGCTGCAAAGCTACGGAACAGGATGGCAGTCGGCTAATTTCCTGGAGCAGGAGAGACAACTGTTCGGAGCACCCGGCGGTATCATGCATGACTGGGATCTCAAGACCAATATTGAAGGAATCTATGCAGCAGGCGATCAGCTCTATGCTTCTGACTGTGCCGGATTTGCATGTGCCACAGGTTATTATGCAGGCAGAAAGGCAGCAGCGGCAGCAGGCGAACTGGAGTTAGCCGAGTATGACAAGGAACAGGTTGAGGAAGAGGCAGAAAGGCTCTACGCACCGCTTTATGCGGATGCTGATGCAGGAATGAACTGGAAAGAGCTGAATATGGCAATATCCAAAGCAATGCAGAATTATTGCGGCGGTGTGAAATGTGATGCCCTTTTGAAAGAAGGCTTAAATCTGTTAGATACCTATAAGAAGGAGTTCGTTCCGAGATTATACTGTACAAATCCGCATGACCTGATGAGAACCCATGAAGTATTGGATATTCTTACAGTAGCAGAGCTTATTTTACAGGCTTGCCTGTTGCGTAGGGAAAGCTCGGAGACATTGTGTTTTGCCAGAACAGATACAGATGCTGTTGAGGAAAAGGGCAAGGGTAAGCATATCGTGCTTCGCCAGGAAAATGGCAGGATCATCAGCCGTGAGGTGTCACTTGATTTCTTCGGTGATCTGAAGACAGAATACGAGAAGAGAAATGCAGATTATATTGCGTCAGGGGAGGTGCCGACACATGAAGCATGATGAGAAAAAGGAATACACAGTCAGACCGGTAGAGTGTAGTGCCAGACCGATACATTATGACCCAAAACTGTGCATTGGCTGTAACCGGTGTGTAGATACCTGTCAGTGCGACATCCTGATGCCGAATCAGGAGAAGGGTAAGCCACCTGTTGTTATGTATCCGGGTGAGTGCTATTACTGTGGCGCCTGCGTTATGGTCTGCCCAAGAAAGGGTGCGATTACCTTGGAGCATCCGTTGATGAATCAGGCGAAATTTGTACCTGTAAAAAAATAATGTCATATATAAAGAAAGTGCTGAATGGATTTTGAATATATCCCATTCAGCACTTTTATGATTAATAGTGATATTTTTTCCTCTTGGCAATGAGGAAGGATATGGATACAATAACTGCGAATATCTCAGCAACGATATTGGCTAACCAGATACCATTGAGTCCGAAGAGAATAGGCAGAATCAATACTGATGACAACTGGAATACCAATACACGCAGGAAAGATACTGCGGCAGAGATAGGACCGTTGCCCAAGGCTGTAAAAAATGACGAGGTAAAGATGTTGATGCCTGCCAGTACAAAACAGAATGAGAAAATACGGAAGGCTGTAATTGTCATAGACAACAGTTCGGCATCATATCCGACAAATATAGCTGAAATCACAGGAGCCAGTGTAAACCCAAGAATTGCCATAAGTACACCGGAGATACTCATGATTTTCAGGCTCTTACGACGCATATTCTGTAATTCTTTGAAATTACCGGCGCCATAGTGATAACCGATGATAGGTGCGCTGCCAACTGAATAACCGATGAAAATAGCGATAAATACGAACTGTATATACATCAGCACACCATAGGTAGCAACTGCATTCTCACCACCTAACCGCATGAGCTGGTAATTGTACACGATTCCAATCAGTGAGGAAGCAACATTACTCATTAACTCTGAGCAGCCATTACTGCTGGCTTTTAAAAGTGGAGCAAGTTCGAAGCCGGTTCTGGTCAGTTGTAACGGACTATTGTTAGGCAGAGCAAAATAAAGAAGAGGAAGAAGTCCTCCGATAGACTGACTGATTCCTGTAGCCAGCGCAGCACCCACAATGCCCCATTTGAATACACCAACGAATAAAGCATCCAACACCATATTGGTAACGCCGGCTGCTATAGTGACGATCAACCCAAGACGGGGCTTCTCGGCAACAACGAAGAAGCTCTGGAAGATGTTCTGAAGCATGTAGGCTGCGTTAAAAGCAATCACGATTCTTCCATATAATACACAGGTATCCATCATGCTCTCATCAGCACCGAACAGCTCTGCAATTGGACGGACGAAGATAATACCAAGTACTGTGAGAAGTATACCTGCCAGGATTGTGAAGTACACCATCATGGAGAAGTAGCGGTTAGCTTTTTCCTTATCCCCGGTACCGAGTGTATAGGAAACCAGGGCACTGCCACCGGTACCAATCATGAAACCGATACCACCGAGTATCATGATAAAAGGCATGATCAGGTTGATAGCGGCAAAAGCTGTCTTCCCTGCAAAATTAGACACGAAGAAGCCATCTACGACACAGTAGACAGAGGTGAATACCATCATAACAACTGATGGCAGAGTGAATAGGAAAAGTTTCTTATAGTTAAAGTGATCAGATAATTGAATGTTCATTTAAGGTTCCTTTCTGTAAGGTTGAAGCTGCTGCATTTTTTCTTTCAGTGCATCAGCATATCGCTCATAAAGATTCAAGAAGGTATCCTGTTCTTCTTTGGAAAAGGCTGCAAAAGTGTCCAGCTCTATATGGATTACTTGCTGGGCAGTATTGGCGGCTAATTTTTTTCCAAGAGGAGTCAGCTCAATGTATTTGCTGCGGCGGTTATCCTTATGAACCAAGGTCAGATAGCCGTCTGCCTCCAGCTTCTTCAGGGAAGAGTTGACAGTCTGCTTTGGCTGATACTGCATATCGCACAATTCACTCTGGGTCATTGGCTGATTGGAAAGACACAGGGTATACAGAATCCAGAATTCACAGTCAGAACAGCCCAGCAGTCTTGCAGCGTTGCGATATAAATCATCTTCTTTCTTAAAAATATTATTAAAACGAATCAATACGTCATGTTCAGCAGGCATATCATTCCTCCTTATTTAATTTATTAAAATCCGAAATCGGACAATTACAATTATAGTCCGATTTCGGATAAAAGTCAACAGTATTTTATGATAGACAGAAACAGACATTTTGTGCGCTAAGACGCTTTTTCATATTTTGTAACTATTCAGAGCCATATAAATTGTATCAAATATGCTTATAAATAAGCATATTCTGCTTCAATTTGCATGGCTCTGAATAGTTACCATATTTTATTGAAAATGTCTTGAACTTCTGAAATGCTTAACGATGAACGTGTTAAGAAGGCATATCTGGGAGCATAGCAATTTTTGCAATGTAATTATAAAAAAATGCAGTGAAATGAGAACACGGGATGAGGTATATTGTAAATAACGATATGCCTTATTTTCGTGTACTGTATAAGGCATATATAATAGAAGAAGTTGGTGTAGGAGGTTGGAAGATGTTTACGTGGAATAGAAATACACAGATTAAGACACAGATTGATACAGCACCGGTGCGTAATGCAGTGGATATTTTATACAGAGATATGGAAAAGACACTGAAGCCTGTATCGCAGTGGTGTGGTGATATCTTATTGGAAGAAGATAACAGTCTGGGAGAAGAACAGTATCGGATAGAAGTGAAAACGGAGCAGATTACAATATATGCAGAGGATGACCTGGGCTGGGTATATGGATTGCTGCTGTTAAGTGAACGATTCTTAGGTGTGAAACCTTTCTGGTTCTGGATGGATCAGACATTTGAACAGAAGGAATCCATTGAAGTTGTAGAACAGACTATTTATTCACCTAAACCTGTAATACGTTTCAGAGGGTGGTTCTTCAATGACGAAGTGCTGATGCTAAAATGGAAATATAATGAAAATGGCATAGATGGATGGAAGATGGCATTGGAAGCACTCTTGCGCTGTGGCGGCAACATGGCAATTCCGGGCACAGATAAGATGTCCCGAAAGAACAGGCAGCTTGCCGCAGACATGGGACTGTGGATCACACATCACCATGCAGAACCTTTGGGAGCAGAGATGTTTGTGAGAGCCTATCCTGATGAAAAGCCTAACTATCTGGAGCATCCGGAGCTGTTTCATAAATTATGGGAAGATGCAGTGATTGCACAGAAGGATTGTAAGGTTGTATGGAATCTGTGCTTCCGTGGACAGGGTGATATGCCTTTCTGGAGTACAGATACGACAGGCAGATTTGATACACCTGCAAAGAGAGGACAGATGATCAGTGAGGTTATTCGCAAGCAGTGTGACATTGTCAGAAAATATGTGAAGAATCCTGTCTTTTGCACTAATTTATATGGTGAGATCATGGAGCTGTATGAACAGGGATATATAGAACTTGACACGGATGTCATAAAAGTCAGGGCAGATAATGGATATGGAAGGATGGTCACAAGACGCAGAGACAATCATTCAGCCAGAGTATCGTCTATGCCGGATGGAAAAGAAAGTGGCCCACAGGGAATCTATTATCATGTATCCTTCTATGATCTGCAGGCTGCCAATCACATTACGATGCTGCCCAATTCAGTTGATTTTGTAGAAGAGGAATTAAGTCAGGTCATGGCAAATGGAGGTAATGATTTCTGGGTGATCAACTGCTCCAATGTCAGACCCCATGTGTATTATCTGGATGCAATCCGTAAAATCTGGTTTGGCGAGAAAGTAAGTGATGTGAGTCATAGCCGGCAATTTGTAGATACTTATTATCACAGCAATCAGTCTATAGCTGCATGCTACAGGGAATATCCACAGGTAATGTCAAGTTATGGAAAAGAGCCGGATGAGCATGCAGGTGAGCAGCTGTATACAGAAAATATCCGATTACTGGCGCATCAGTTTCTGGTAGACAGGACGCATAATGTCCAGGGAATGTACTGGCTGGTGGGAGATGTTCCTTATGGTGAACAGTTAGACAAGCTCAGCGTAATCTGTGAAAAAGCATTGCCCGGACTGGAAGCATTGCTGGAAAAATGTGAGAAGATAGAGGACAGATTGTTTGACGCTACATTAAAATTACAGGTGCAGATACATGCATACTGCTGCCAGGGTGTTATTCTATATAGAAAAGGTTATGAAGCCTTTTGTCAGGGTGATTTTGAAAAGTCTTTTGTCCTATTTGGTGACAGTGCTGTCAGTTTTGAACAGGCTGATAAGTCTATGCGGCAGGCTGAGTATGGTGTATGGCAGGATTTCTATTATAATGACTGCTTCGCAGATGTGAAGCACACGGCATATATGGTCCGCAAGGTTATGGGACTTGTCAGAGAGTTCGGAGATAATGCCCGCCATGACAAGTGGTATCGTGATTACTGCTATGCCAAAGAGGACAGAGATGTATTCCTGCTGTTGGTATTGGATAATCATATGACGGACGAAGAACTGTACCGGGTGATGAAGGAGAAAATCAGTACGAGTTTTTACATTTGAGTACGAGTTTTTACATCTGGCTTGTAATCATGGGAGAGATTGTTATAATGCTCTTTGCAAACGTTTGTAATATTACAGAAAAAGGACATTACTAATGAATAAAGTGAAATTTACCCCGGAACTGGAAAAAGCAA
>OGFZ01000499.1_pt1 | contig 23174 bp, 15 predicted proteins | sample 1571081 | NCBI WGS metagenome assembly OGFZ01 (sample SAMEA2582039, study PRJEB24529) | metagenome | biome: Human gut stool | place: China | collected 2011
TTATCGGTACGATGGGGCAACCTGTAGAAATCCAAATTCGTACATGGGAAATGCACCGTGTATCTGAGTATGGTGTTGCTGCTCATTGGCGCTATAAAGAAGGCAATAAAAATGGCGATAAGGATTTCGACCAAAAGGTTGCCTGGTTACGCCAAGTCCTTGAATGGCAAGATACAAGTAATCCAACAGAACTCGTTAATGCGTTAAAACTAGACGTTTTCTCTGGTGAGGTATTTGTATTCACACCAAAAGGCGATGTTGTTAAATTGCCTATCGGTTCGGTTCCACTTGATTTTGCGTACCGTGTTCATACCGATGTTGGTCATCGCTGTGTAGGGGCTAAGGTAAACGGTAAAATTGTACCGCTAGATTACACCTTACAAAATGGCGATATTGTAGATATTATTACATCTAAAACAGGTCGTCCAAGTCTTGATTGGCTTAATATCGTAGGCTCTTCTGAAAGTAAGAGCAAAATTCGCAACTGGTTCAAGCGTGAAAATAAAGCTGAAAATATTGAAAAAGGCCTAGAAGCACTTGAAAAAGAAGCAAAACGATTAAACTATAGTTGGAAAGAATTAATCGCTGATAATCGCCTCCAACAAGTTACAAAACAGCTGAAAGCAGGTACTGAAGAGGAAATGTTTGCTGCTTGTGGCTATGGTGGTATTCCTGTCAGCACTGTTCTCTTGCGGTTAATTGAACTTTATAAAAAATCTAAAGAAGCAGAAGAATCTAAGCGCAGCACTGAACAAATCATTGAGAAGTTAAAAGCTCAAGGGCCAAAAACGACCAAGAATGGTACGGGCGTTCTCGTAAAAGGGGAAGCTGGTGTCATGGTACGTATGGCGAAATGCTGTAGCCCAGTTCCTGGTGATGATATCATCGGTTACATCACGCGTGGTCGTGGTGTATCCATCCATCGCTCCGATTGTACGAGCCTTGGTCATACGCCAGAAGATTTAGAACGTATGATTGAAGTCTCTTGGGATGGTTCCTCTGGTGAATCCTTCCATGTAGGTATCGATATTCAAGCATACGATCGAAATGGTCTGTTGATGGAGGTTATGGCAGTACTTTCAGAGTTAAAAATCACCATTACAAACATCAATGCTAAGGTTCAAGAAGATACTAAAACTGTAAGTATCAATGTTGTGGTTGATATCCGTGATATTTCACAACTTGATTTTGTTATGACTAAGTTGCGCCGTATTCGTGAAGTATATACAGTACAGCGTAGTAAAGGAGGGGCTTAATGAGTGAACAACAATTAGTGCTTATGCGCATGCCATTAGGTCCATTAGGGACTAATTGCTATGTTATTGGAGATAAAGCGGTAGGCGAAGCTTTCATTATTGATCCTGCTACATCGGAAGTATTAGAGTCTCTAAAGAAGCACGACTTGAAACCAAAGGCTGTTTTGCTAACCCATGGTCATGGCGACCATATTGGTGGCGTTCAAGAGATTGTAGATACATATCATGTGCCTGTATATATTCAAAAGGGCGATATACCGTATCTGTCAGATCCTGAACTCAATCTCAGCGCTTATAGTAATCCAACACCGATTAAGGTAAAGGCTGACATTATCGAGGTTAAACAAGGTGACCACATTATCTGTGGTGCTATTGATCTTGAAGTACTCGAAACACCGGGTCATACGCCAGGTGGAGTATGTTATTACATGGAAGGTCTTGTATTTGTCGGGGATACTCTATTTAGAGATTCCGTAGGTCGTACAGATTTTCCAAATGGTTCGTATGAGACATTAATGGAATCCATTAAAACTCAGCTTTATAAATTGCCTGACAATACAATGGTATATCCTGGTCATGGACCAGAAACAAATATAGGTTATGAAAAACAATACAACCCATTCGTTGGGGCGTAGGTTTTATAAAACTTTTGTAAGAAGTAAAGGGGATAGTTATCATGAACACAACATTAGAGAAATTAAAAGAACGCATTAAAGATAAAAAATACAAATTGACTACACAACGTCAAACAATTTTACAAGCCTTCATCGATGCAGATGAAAACCATTTGAGCGCTGAAGACGTATATGTACTTGTAAAAGAAGTAGCTCCTGACATCGGCTTAGCTACTATTTACAGAACACTTGATCTATTCACTGAACTTGATTTGTTAAAACGTCTTGATTTTGGTGATGGTCGTAACCGTTACGAATTAAATGATGAAGAGTTCGCTCATTTCCATCATCATTTGATTTGCGTGAAATGTGGTAAAGTATCCGAGTTCGAAGACGACATGCTTGAAACATTAGAGTCTATCATCGCTAAAAAATTGAACTTCCGCACTATTGACCATCAATTGAAAGTATATGGTTATTGCAGCGATTGCCAAAATCATATGACTGAAGCAGAACTTGAAAAATTAGAACGTATGGCTCATCACCATGCTTAATGGATATCTATATACGGGGCCATTACCACTTGGCTCCGTAGTAGCCCATAACTGTGGTGCTGCTGGTTTATTCTCTGATAAGGTTAATCCAGAGGTTCTTCTAGAGGCTATAGAGGTAGACGGTTTATATCGTTTGACTGTAACCATTGGGGAGACCGTAAAAACTTTTGACGGTGATATTTCATCTATGGGTCGTCGTCAAATTGGCCAAGCCTTATTGCGCTATTTACGTGAATATCAAGGTTTGCCAGCCGATGCCCCATGGGGAACTATGGTCGGTGTGCGCCCTACAAAGCTACTACATAAATATATAGATACATATGGCTCTGTCCACGCAGCAACTCGTCACATTAGGGACGAGTTTTCTGTGTCTATGGAAAAGCTTGCAACCTTGGGGGCTATCGGTGAGTATCAACGTCCATTTTTAGCTGATACAGACGATAAAAAGGTGAGTCTCTATTGTGGCATTCCTTTCTGTGATACTCGTTGTGTGTACTGCTCGTTTCCTTATGGTCTTTATCAGGATTACACTGATAAAAGTCAATTCTTAACAGCTTTAGGCCGTGATATGGAGGATATGAAAGCTATTGCTCAGTCTTATGGCTTATCGGTAGATACCCTCTATATGGGAGGCGGTACACCGACGGTATTAGGGGAGGAAGACTTTCACCAAGTCCTAAAACAGTTATCTATACTAGTGCCAGAAGGACATGAGTTTACTGTAGAGGCGGGGCGTCCAGATTCTGTTAATCCTCGGAAGATACGATCTATGCTCGATTTTGGTGTAAATCGTATCAGTATTAATCCACAAACGATGCAAGACGATATTTTGCGGTGCATTGGGCGTGGACATAGTGCGCAAGATATTGATGAACTGTTACAATATGTAAAAGTTAATACACCATTTGCTGTAAATATGGATTTTATTGCAGGTTTACCGCATCAAACGATGCAAAACATGGTAGAGAATATGGATTACGTATGTCAAAATTTGCCGGAAAATGTTACAATTCATACGTTAGCATTAAAACGTGGTAGCCCATTGTATGATTTAAATATGCAAGATGATATTCCTGAAGAACATCTCGTAGCAGAAATGGTACAATATGGTAAAGAGCGTCTTGAAGCAGCTGGCTATGTGCCATATTATCTATATCGCCAACAATATATGAGAGGGCAATTAGAGAATATTGGCTATACCTTGCCAGGTAAAGCGTGCGAATATAATATTCAGATCATGGAAGAGCGACAAAGTATTCTTTCTATGGGACCTGGTAGCTCATCTAAGTGGATGCGCGCCCCTGAATATCGTCAATTGAAACAGCACATGCCAAAGGATGTTGATGTTTACCACGCAACGATAGATGCACTATTAGAGAAACGACATAGAATTTGTGAGAAATTTTGGGAGGTTGTGTAATGGCTATTAGAAAACCAAGAGGTACACAAGACTTTTTGCCAGAGCAAATGATAAATTGGCACTATATTGAACAACGTATGCGTGAAATTTGTAAAGTATACGGGTTCAATGAAATTCGCACACCTGCCTTTGAAGATACTAAATTATTCTTGCGCGGTATTGGTGAAACTACAGATGTAGTACAAAAGGAAATGTATACATTTACTACAGGCGATGATGGTGGCTCTAGCTTCACATTGCGTCCTGAAAATACGGCTTCTGCTGTACGTGCATACTTAGAAAATAAAGTATATGGTAAAGAAGGCCTTACAAAATGGTATTACATGGGACCTATGTTCCGTCATGATAAACCACAAGCAGGTCGTTACCGTCAATTCCATCAATTTGGTGCAGAGGTACTAGGCTCTCAATCTCCAGTTGTAGATAGTGAAGTTATCTGTATGGTTGTACAATTGTTGAAAGACTTTGGCCTTAAGGACCTTAATGTAGAGGTGAACTCTGTAGGTTGCCCAACATGCCGCCCTGTATATCGTGAAAAATTAATTGAATTCTTTGAACCTAAAAAAGAACAATTATGCAGTGATTGCCAAGAACGTTTATATAAAAATCCGTTGCGTATCTTGGATTGCAAAAATGAAACATGTAAATCCTTGTCCGTAGGTGCTCCTGAAATTCACGAACATTTATGTGAAGAGTGTCATGATCACTTTGAAGAATTGAAGACATATTTAACGGCTGCTAATGTGCAATATACATTAAATCCTCGCCTTGTACGTGGTCTTGATTATTACACAAAGACAGCATTCGAAGTACAATACACTCCATTAGGCGCACAAAGTGCCGTAGCAGGTGGTGGTCGTTACGATGGCCTTGTAGAGGAACTTGATGGTCCTCATACACCAGCCATTGGCTTTGCCATGGGCATGGAGCGTTTATTATTAGCTCTTGAAAAACAAAACTTATTGCCTGAACCAACTGTTGAACCATCTGCATTTGTAGTGGCTCTTGGTGATGCGGCTAAGGTAGAGGCTTTCAAAATTTGCCAAGCATTACATGATGCATATGTATCCGTTGAAATGGACGGACAGGGCAAGAGTATGAAGGCACAATTAAAATATGCTAACAAAATTAATGCAAAATATGTTATCATATTGGGTGATGATGAATTGGCTCGTGGGGAAGCCATTATCCGATTCATGGAAACTAGTGAACAAGAAACTGTACCACTCGATACAGTTTCTGAACGTATAACTTCTTTGGTGAAAGGATGACAATTAGAATGGAAACAATGCAAGGCTTACACCGTACGCACGGTTGTGGCACCATCTCTGAACAAGAGGTAGGTAAAGAGGTCGTATTATGTGGTTGGGTTGAACGCCGTCGTGACCATGGTGGTTTGATTTTCTTGGATTTACGCGATCGTTCTGGCGTAGTACAAGTAGTAGCATCTCCAGATCATAACGTAGAATCTTTCCACAAAGCAGAGGATGTTCGTAATGAATATGTACTTTGCGTACGTGGTAAAATTACAAAACGTGATGAAGCTGCTATCAATCCAAATCTTCCAACAGGTGCATATGAAATGTACTGTGAAGAGTTGCGCGTATTGAACTCCGCTAAAACTCCTCCATTCTATATCCAAGATGATATCGATGTAGATGAAAATATTCGTTTGAAATATCGTTACCTTGACTTGCGTCGTCCAGAAATGCAACGCAACTTGATTTTGCGTCACAAAGTAACGAAAGCAATGCGCGACTTCTTCGATAGCCGCGATTTCTTGGAAATTGAAACTCCAATGCTTACTAAATCTACACCAGAAGGCGCTCGTGACTATCTAGTACCTTCTCGTGTAAATGCTGGTACATTCTATGCATTGCCACAATCTCCACAAATTTTCAAACAAATCTTGATGGTTGCTGGTTATGAAAAATACTTCCAAATCGTTCGTTGCTTCCGCGATGAAGATTTGCGTGCAGACCGTCAACCTGAGTTCACTCAGCTCGACTTGGAAATGTCCTTCGTAGATGAAGAAGACATTTACTCCATGCTTGAAGAAATGGTTGCTCATGTATTTAAAACTACATTGGGCAAAGAAATCACATTGCCTATGCCTCGTATTACATGGGATGAAGCAATGGATAAATACGGTTCTGATAAACCAGACCTTCGTTTCGACATGGCCTTTACTGATGTAACTGATCTTGTAAAAGATACAGAGTTCAAAGTATTCCGCTCTGTAATCGATAACGGTGGTGTAGTTAAAGGTATCGTTGTACCTGGCGATGCTGGTATTCCACGTCGTGAACTTGATGACCTCGTTGAATATGTAAACCGTTACGGTGCAAAAGGCCTTGCATGGGCTTGCTTCAATGAAGATGGTTCCATCAAGTCTCAAATCATGAAGTTCTTAGGTGAAGATACAATCCGCAATATCGGTGAAAAAATGGGCGCTAAAGGTGGCGACCTTGTATTGATGATTGCTGATAAACCTGCTACTGTGGCACGTGCATTAGGTGAATTGCGCCTTGAAATGGCACGCCGCATGAACATGATTGACCAAGATAAATTGGCATTCACATGGGTAACTGATTTCCCTATGTTCGAATATAACGAAGATGAAAAACGTTATGTTGCAATGCACCATCCGTTCACAATGCCTCGTCATGAAGATCTTGATAAATTGGAATCTGATCCTGGCAGCGTAAAAGCGATTGCTTACGATATGGTATTGAACGGTGTTGAAATCGGTGGCGGTTCCTTGCGTATTTACCAATCCGATGTACAAGAAAAAGTATTCAAAGCTATTGGTTTATCTGAAGAAGAAGCTAAATCTAAATTCGGCTTCATGCTTGATGCATTCCAATACGGTGCACCTCCTCATGCTGGTTGTGCATTCGGCCTTGATCGTCTTGTTATGTTGATGGCAAAACGTCAATCTATCCGCGACGTAATCGCATTCCCTAAAACTCAATCTGCTTCTGATATCATGAGCCAAGCTCCATCTGAAGTAGAACCTAAGCAATTAAAAGAGTTGCATATTAAACCAGATATCGAGGAAGAAGAAGAGCAATCTTTGGTGTAAAAACATAGGCAAGAATTGATTAAATTTGAAATGTCAAGACTTGTTAATTACGAATCTTTCTGATACTATTTATGTATAAGATATCCCTGCCATGTGCGTGTGATATCGCAGTTTTGAGCCAACACATTTACTTCGGGAGTCCGAACTCTCGTCTGAACGTTACGCCCTTACGGGACAACTGAAGGATGAGGAGGACACCCACCTGCCCTAAGCAGGATCAAAACGCGGTACATTACGGCATGGTGGGGCTTTTTTGCGTGTAAAAATGGCATGTAATGTCATATACTATATATAGAAAAGACCAGTCAATATCGTTATTATAGGTTATTGATCTATAAATTATATTCTTAATGAATACAATTTGCTGGACTGTACGATTAATAGAACTTTAGAGTTAATAGATAAGATGTTATGGATTGAGGTGATAGAATGGATAGTTTATTTGATATGACGCCTACCAATACGTATGAACCGTTACCGGTGCGTATGCGTCCTACCACATTAGATCATTTATATGGTCAAGAAAAAGCGGTAGGAAAGGGGACTTTCTTGCGCGCCATGGTTGAAAAGGATACCATACCATCTATGCTTTTTTATGGCCCATGTGGAACGGGTAAAACTACACTAGCAGGTATTATTGCTAAGGTTAGCAATAGTCATTTTGTAAATTTAAATGCTACTAATGCGGGCATAGGTGAGCTGCGTAATATCATAGAGGATGCTCGTAAGCGGGTGCGGTCTTTACAACAACGAACCATTTTATTCCTCGATGAAATTCACCGCTTTAATAAAAGCCAACAAGATGTGTTATTACCTTGTGTAGAGGATGGCACAATCATCCTCATTGGCGCTACCACAGAAAATCCATTTTTTGAGGTAAATAGACCTCTTTTATCTCGTCTGAGATTAATTACCCTAGAAGCGCTTACACCAAAGGCTATAGGCCAAATTTTGCGCCGTGCTATTACAGATGAAGAGGTGGGCCTTGGTAAACGTAATCTACAGGTGACAGATGAGGTTCTTGAAGATGTAGGTATTTTCGTCAATGGTGATGGGCGTATGGCTTTAAATATTTTAGAGCAGGCGGCAGCTATGGTACCCGATGAAGGGACTATTACTATAGAGGTCCTTGAAAAGGTTGTAGGCCGCCGTATTTATACATACGACAAAAAAGGTGATAGCCACTATGATACAATCTCTGCGTTTATTAAAAGTATGCGTGGCTCTGATGTGCAAGCAACGATGCACTACTTGGCACGTATGATTGAAGCTGGCGAAGATCCTAACTTTATTGCTCGTCGTATCGTAATTTGTGCTGCTGAGGATGTAGGTCTAGCAGACCCTCAAGCTTTAATTCTCGCCAATGCAGCAGCTCAAGCTGCTCATATGGTAGGTTTCCCTGAAGCGCGCATTATATTATCTGAGGCGGCTTGCTATGTAGCCTTAGCGCTGAAAAGTAATTCTGCTTATATGGCAATCGATGCAGCCATTGCGGATGTGCGCCACAAAGATTGTGGCCAGGTGCCAGATCATTTAAAAGATAGTCATTACAGTGGGGCTAGCAAACTAGGCCATGGGAACACCTATAAATATGCTCATAACTATCCAAATGGCTATGTAAAACAGCAGTATTTACCAACACCTCTTGTGGATGCTACATACTACAATGGCATTAAAAGGGGGAAAGAAGAACAGTTACTTCGTGACTGGGAGGAACGGCGTAAAAGCTAACTAAATACTTCGATATATGCTATAATATAATGATAAGTTAATTTACAGTAGTGTTATATAGTAAGGGGTTTGTATAGATTTATGGCAGAAGAAAAAACTTCCACCAAAAAACGCAATACACGACGAAAGCGAACAAGTACAAAACAGCAAACTAAATCTCAAGGGTTTTCCTTGCGTAGCGAAGTTAAAGGTTTAATTATCATTGCCTTTGCAGTTATTTCCCTGCTCGGATTCTTTGGGTTTGAACTCGGTCTTGTAGGACAGATTTTAACAGGTATATTCCGTTATGGCTTTGGCCTAGGCGGTATTATTCCTTGCCTTGGTGTGTTCTGGATCGGCTGGCGATTATTGTATAAAGGAACATTTATTTCCGTTACTAAACGGGGCGTTGTAATGACCTTGTTCTTCTTATTCTTGCTAGCGCTTGTTCCATTGTGGCGCGTTCCTGAGGGGCAGGAACTCATCACAACACAATTGGCTGATCAAGGTGGTGTAGTAGGTGGCGCAATTGCTACATTCCTTCGCACATTATTAGGTGAGCTAGGGGCTATCATTTTAGATGTATTCTTATTATTAGCCTTTGGTATTCTAATCACTCGTTTATCCTTGCGCAGTGGCTTGCAAAAGGCAGCGGATAAAACACAAGTAGGCTTAGATGTAGCTAAAGAAGTGGCTGCTGAGAAGGTAGCTGTAGCTAAAGAGGTCTTTGAAGATTGGAATGAACAACGTAAAGAAGCTGCAGAACAACGTAAAGCGTATAACAGGGAAAAGGATACACGCTTTGCAGATGCTGCAAATCAAGCGTTAGATACACTTGAAAATCGAGGTATCACTACCGATCGAGATAACTTTGAAACGAGTGCAGTTGTAGATAATGAACCTATGGTGGATACAGTAACGACTGTAGAATCTCCAAAGGCGCCTACATCTTGGAAAGAATTAGCTGAAATAGAAGCGCGCAACCGTGCAGCAGAACAATTGGCGAATATCTCTGAAGATGCTGGTGATGCGAAGTCTTATGATGCAGATGATTTTGATCAATTCTCTGATGCTAGTAGATCTACAGGTGATGACTATGTATATACTCCAGATGAGGATTATACATATACTCCAGACGAAGGATATATAGATGACTCTGAATCAGTAGACAATAACCATGAGGAACAACCAGAGTTTACATATCAAAATACAACGATTGGTCCATTGGAAACTAATCACGCTGCCATAGCTTCTGCTGTACCTGGAACGGGTGCTGCTGCAAGTTCTGTAAGTGCTGGTGCCGGTATGTCTGGTATGAGTTTACAAGTACCATCTACTATTAGTACTACAGAAGATACAGCACAAGTAGCAGTATCTAAAGATGGTCAAATTCATCGTACCTATGATAGACCTTATCATTTCCCAAGTCTTGATATTTTGGCGAAAGGGAAGGGGAGTCAAAGCAATGGTGAAGAAGTAGCGCAAAATGCAATGATGCTTGAAAATGTATTGAGTAACTTTGGTATTACTGCTAAGGTCGTTAATGCAACGCAAGGCCCAACTGTTACACGTTATGAAATTGAACCTGCACCAGGTGTGAAGGTTAGCCGAATCGTTAATTTAACAGATGATATTGCCCTTAATTTAGCGGCTCAACATATTCGTATGGAGGCGCCAATTCCTGGTAAATCTGCTATTGGCATTGAGGTTCCTAATAAGACAACAGAGGCCGTGCATTTGCGCGATGTTCTTGATTGCAGTGACTTCAAGGATGCTCGTGGTGGTATTCCAGTTGGTCTTGGTAAAGATATTGCAGGGAAACCTGTCATTACAGACCTTGCGAAGATGCCTCACTTGCTCGTAGCAGGTACTACGGGTTCTGGTAAGTCTGTATGTGTTAACACATTGATTTCCAGTATTCTATTTAGTCGTAAACCGGAAGAGGTTAAGTTACTATTAATCGACCCTAAGATGGTTGAATTGTCTATTTACAACGGCATTCCTCATTTGATGGCGCCAGTTGTAACAGACATGAAAAAAGCAGCTGCTGTATTGCGCTGGGCCGTTCGTGAAATGGAGGCCCGTTATAAAGCCTTTGCAGCGTCTGGTAAACGCGATATTAAGAGCTATAACGAAGCGCATCCTAAAGCGGCTATGCCGTTGATTGTATTAATCATCGATGAGTTAGCTGACCTTATGATGACAGCTCCTGATGATATTGAAGAATCTATTAGCCGCTTAGCACAAATGGCGCGTGCTGCGGGTATTCATATGGTACTTGCTACACAACGTCCATCTGTTAACGTTATTACTGGTTCTATTAAGGCCAATGTACCGAGCCGTATTTCCTTTGCCGTAGGTTCTCAAATTGACTCCCGTACCATCCTCGATATGGCAGGGGCAGAAAAATTACTTGGTAAAGGTGATATGCTGTTTGCTCCAATCGGGGCGAATAAACCAATTCGTGTACAAGGTGCATTCATCTCTGATGATGAAGTGGAACATCTTGTGGAATTTGTAAAAGCTCAACGAGAACCAGAATATGATGATACTGTTACGCAAGAGGCTGAAAAGGAAACAGAGAAAGAATCATCTGAAGAAAATGATATTTACCGCGATGAATTATTAGAGCGTGCTGTTAACCTAGTCATGGAATCTGGTCAAGCTTCTGTATCTATGTTGCAACGTCGATTCCGCATAGGTTACACTCGCGCGGCTCGCCTTGTAGATACGATGGAAGATCTTAAAATCGTTGGCCCTAGCATGGGCAGTAAAGCTCGAGAAATTTTAATGAGCCCTGAACAAGCAAAGGCTCGCTATTTCTCGGACTCCAATGATGAACAATAATTGAATGATTACGATTGAGTAGTATGTAGAGTTAGAAAGGAACGAAAATGGCTGAATTAGGCGAAGAATTACGACGTGAACGGGTAAGACGTAATCTAACCTTTAAAGATGTGGAGCAAGTACTTCACATTAAGACAACCTATTTGGAAGCTATCGAAGATGGTAAGTATGACATCATTCCTGGTCAGGTCTACGTAAAAGGCTTTATTCGTAATTACGGTAATTATTTAGACCTTGATGGTGATCGCTTGGTGAAAGCTTATCAAAGTCAGGTAGGTGATATAGATACGTTTTCTTTGCGTTCTGTTACACGGCAGAAAGCGCAAGCGACACCAAATTTGGTGCAAAGTGAATTCGTTGAATATCAAACATCTAAAAAGCGTATGTCCTTAGAAACGCGTCAACGTAAACGTCAACGTTCTATCGTTCAAGAACGTATTATTTTAGGCATAATTTTATTCTGTATGGCATTATTTTTACTATGGTTATTCCTTTTCTGATTAAAGGAAAGAAAGGCATTTACTCAATCGATGGATAGATTTTTAGTAACAGAACCTTCGGATATGAAGGAACGTGGCTGGGCCGAATTAGACTTTGTCCTCATCAGTGGGGACGCCTATGTAGACCATCCGTCCTTTGCTCCTGCCGTTATCGGACGGTACCTAGAGTCCAAAGGCTATCGTGTAGGCATTATAGATCAACCAGATTGGAATGATGTAGAGGCTTTCAAAAAACTAGGTAAACCGCGTCTAGCGTCCCTTGTTACAGCAGGGAATCTAGACTCAATGCTCAATAAATTTACAGCCGCAAAGAAGATTCGCCGTCAAGATGATTATTCTCCCGGAGGTGAATCTGGTCATCGTCCAGATCGGGCTACCTTGGTATATGCGAACCGCATGAAAGAGGCATATAGTGATGTGCCGCTTATTATCGGTGGTATAGAGGCATCCTTGCGCCGATTTGGTCATTATGACTATTGGTCAGATACTGTACGTCGCTCTATCTTAGTTGATTCTAAGGCCGATGTACTTGTTTATGGTATGGGTGAACTTCAAATTGTGGAATTAGCAGATGCTCTAGATCAAGGTCGCTTTAAAGAGTCCTTGCCATCTATTCGCGGTATTTGTTATATGGCAAAGGAAATTCCTACTATAGATTATGTTGAATGCCCGTCTTTTGAGGAAATTAAAGCCGATAAGATGGCCTTTGCTGATGCATTTCGTATTCAATATGATGAACAAGACCCATTTTATGGTCGTATGGTAGTCCAAAAGCATGGGGACAGATATCTTATTCAAAATACGCCTGCTTTGCCTTTGACTCAGGAGGAAATGGATGGTGTATATAACTTGCCATATACACGTAAGTGGCATCCTAAATACGATGATAAAGGTGGCGTACCAGCGTTAAGTGAAGTACAATTTAGCCTTGTTAGTCAACGCGGATGCTTTGGTAGCTGTTCATTCTGTGCCATTACCAATCATCAAGGTCGTATCATCCAAAATCGTAGTCATGAGTCTTTAATTGACGAAGCTCAAACTATGATTGAGATGGATAATTTTAAGGGCTATATTCACGATGTTGGGGGCCCTACGGCAAACTTCCGTCATTTAGCATGTGATAAACAAGCTGTATATGGCGCTTGTAAAGGTCGTACCTGTGCGGCTCCAGAGCCTTGTGAAAATCTTAATACAAATCATGATGATTATATTGCACTACTCCGTAAATTACGTAAGCTAAAAGGGGTAAAAAAGGTATTTGTTCGCTCTGGTTTGCGCTATGACTATGTTCTAGCAGATAACAATAAAGACTTCGTACGAGAGCTGTGTGAGTTTCACGTTAGTGGCCAATTGAAGGTAGCACCAGAACACGTATCTAAACGGGTTACAAATATGATGGGGAAAGCTGGTAAGGAAGAGTTTCTCACGTTCAAATCTTGGTTTGAAGAGGCTAATAAAAAGCTTGGTAAGAAGCAATATTTAGTGCCATACTTTATGAGTTCTCATCCTGGTTGTGCCTTGGAGGATGCTATTGAATTAGCAGAGTTCTTGCGTGATCAACATATGTATCCGGAACAAGTACAGGATTTTATTCCTACACCAGGCAGCCTATCGACTTGTATGTATTATACGGGTATTAATCCTCTAGATGGAAAGCCCGTATATGTAGCAAAAAAAGGTAGAGATAAAGCTAAGCAACGGGCTTTAATGCAATATAAAAATATTGAAAATTATGATCTTGTAAAAGAAGCACTCATTGAAGCTAATCGGCGTGATTTAATTGGATTTGGACCAGAATGTTTGATTCCACCACGCCCAATTGGTCGCAATAGTAATCGTACTGGTACGGGCGGTGGAAACCGCAATAGTGTACAAGCTAATAATCGTCGCAGCGGACGTCAGTCCGGTGAGCAGCGTAGTAAGGGAAACACGCGCTCTAACCAACAGGCTGCTTTTAGTAAGGGGAGATCATCCCGCAATGGTATGACTAAAGGTCGTCCCTCTAACAAAAGCCGTGGTGGTCGTTAATTATAGAGATTGGTTTTACTAATCTCATTTGGGGATACTTTATGTCTTATAGGAGGCATATATGAAACGATGGATTGCTCCGGGCATTTTAGCCCTTTTTGTGGTAGGAATGTTGACCTATGGCGTAAACTTTTACCATCAAGAACAATTGGAACATGCAAAAGAGCCTGTTCGTGGTGAGATTACAGTTTATACAGACTTACCAAATAATATAACTACATTGCTTGCCGATCGTTATGAAGATGAGAAGAATGTAAAAGTTACAGTTATGCCTCTTACAGAGGAGCAAATGGCGCAACGTTCGGCCTCAAATGTAGCTGATACATCTGGTGATATTGTACTTACCTCTGAGGATAACCTCGTTGTAGGTGCCAATACTGGAAAATATGCACCTATCGTTAATGAGAAAATTGACGAGGTTCGTGACAATCTAAAGGATACAAATGGATATTGGGTAGGTCTTTGGTATGATCCTATCGTATTTGTTCAAAATGATACCTTCTACAATGGGGTTGGTAAATATATTACTACATGGGATACCTTGGCAAAACAAGGGGATTGGACCATTGTAATGACCGATTTTGTAGCCTCTCAGAATGCGGCGAACTTGTTATATAACATGGTGGAATATAGAGGAGAGCCTGAAGCATTAAACTATCTATATAGCTTAAAACCTCATGTAATACAACATGCTAAGTTCTTGTCTACCCCAGTTCGTTTAACAGCGCTTGGGGAGTCTAATATCGGCATTGGTAATTTATCTGATGCGGCCCAATATACGCGTCATGGATATCCAATTAAGGTCATTTATCCAACAGATGGGACCTCTTATTATGTAACTGGGGCGGCCGTATTAAAAAATTCAAAACATAAAGCAGATAGCGTTGAATTTATTAATTGGTTGTTATCTACAAAGACTGCAAAATATATGGTTGAAAATAATTTCACCTATATGTTTACGAATCCAGAAATGGATGAGCCAAAAGACTCATTGGGGCACGAGTTAATTTTATGGCCTGTTAATGGTGGTTACACTATAGATGGTAAAAAGTTATTGTTAAATCACTGGGTTAGCCAAGTGCGTTTCCGTAAGGAATAACTCAGTTATATAGATCCTATTAAGGTAGTAAATTGAAAATAATCTTGTTAAGAAAGGATATAGAATGGGTAAGAAATTAGGATATGTTAGCCTAGGTTGTGCTAAAAACTTAGTAGATACAGAGGTAATGTTAGGCTTATTGAAAGATAATGGCTATACGATTACAGAGGACCTAAGCGAAGCAGATCTTATCGTTGTAAATACCTGTACCTTTATTGAGAAAGCAAAAGCCGAGTCTATTAATACTATTCTTGAGGTGGCTCAATATAAAGAGGATGGTAAATGTAAAGGCCTTATTGTAGCAGGTTGCTTAAGCCAACAATATCAAGATGAATTATTCCAAGAAATTCCTGAAATTGATGCTTTAATCGGCACAGGTGCATGGGACCAAATTATGGTAGCCGTTGATGCTATTGAGCATGGCAATCGTAGTTGTATTATGGAGAATATTACGAACATCTATGATGAACGTATTCCTCGCATTCAGACTACACCTCGTTACAGTGCATATGTAAAAATTGCTGAAGGCTGTAACAATGGTTGTACCTTCTGTATTATTCCAAAGGTGCGTGGCGCATTCCGCAGTCGTACTATTGAGTCTATTAAGGCCGAAGTAGAACGCTTAGCAGCATCTGGTGTTAAAGAGGTCGTTCTTATCGCTCAAGATACGACTAGCTATGGTATTGACCTCAACGATGGTAAACCAATGTTGACTACATTGCTTAAGGAGTTAACTACGGTAGATGGAATCGAATGGATTCGTATGTTATACCTATATCCAACATTCTTCTCCGATGAATTGTTAGATCTTATCGTTAATGAGCCAAAACTTTGTAAATATGTAGATATCCCATTACAACATGTTAATAACGATATTTTAAAACAAATGAATCGTCGAGATGATCGTAATGATATTGAACGGTTGCTTAAGAAAATTAGAAATGCTCCTACACATATTACATTGCGTACATCTATTATCGTTGGCTTCCCTGGTGAAACAGATGAGCAATTTGAGGAACTTTGCGACTTTGTAAAAGAAATCAAATTTGATAATATGGGCGTATTTACTTATTCTCAAGAGGAAGGTACACCAGCTGGTGCGCGTGAAGACCAAGTGCCAGAAGAGGTAAAAGAAGACCGTTATCATATTCTCATGTCCATCCAAGCCGCTATTTCTGAAGAAAATAACCGCGATTTAGAAGGTACTATTGACTATGCAATGGTAGAAGAAATCGAGGAAGGTGAGAATGGTACATTACTCGCTAAAGGACGCTTAAAATCTCAAGCACCTGATGTAGACGGTAATATGTACATTGAAGACTGCGGAGAAGAGATTCAACCTGGAGATATTCTTAAGGTACAAGTAGAGCAGGGCTTTGCTTACGACGTAGTAGCTACGGTTGTAGAATAAAACACAGCTCGATACATTCGATTGTGGAGGTGATCTGATGATTGTAGAACTCATTTCTACAGGTTCAGAGTTATTGCTAGGTGATACAGTTAACACTAATGTATCTTGGTTAGCACAAGAATTAAATAAATTAGGATATACTATTGCTCATCAATCGGTAGTAGGAGATAATCCAAAGCGTATGGCTGAAGTTTTTCAGTTAGCTAGCTCTCGGGCAGACATTGTTATTAGTACTGGTGGGCTTGGCCCGACACAGGGCGATATTACACGGAATGTATTGGCCGATTCTGTGGACCGAAAGATTATATTTAATCAAGAGGCGATGGATGAGGTTGAAAAATTTTTCCAACGTGTAAAACGTACTGTGCCTGATGCAAGTCGTCGAGAAGCACAATTGCCAGAAGGTGCAAAGGTACTACATAATCCGGTAGGTGTAGCACCAGGTGTTGTCGTTGAAGACGGAGATACTACATATATTCTTTTGCCAGGACCTCCTGGTGAAATGAAGGGAATGTTCCAAGATAGTGTAGTTCCATATTTGTATGAGCGCTTTGGTTCACAAGGTGTGGTTACCTCTTATCGATATGGTGTATATGATATTCGCGAAATCGATTTGGAAAATACCTTAATGGATCTCATTAAGAATCAATCAAATCCGACTATAGCGTTATTAATCAAAAAAGGCTATATTGAGGTGCGCATTACGGCTAAGGCTGATACCTTAGAGGCTGCACATGAGCTTCTAAATCCTTGGGATGCTATCATTCGAGAACGGTTAGACTCTCGGGTAGGTCGCGATTTATCTATTTCCATGGAGGAAACTCTGGGGCGTGCTTTACTAGAGGAACATAGTACGATTAGTACTGCTGAATCTTGTACCTCTGGCTTAGTTGGTAAGTTATTGACTAATGTCAGTGGTAGCAGTGAATACTATATGGGCGGTGTTATTTCCTATAGCAATGATGTCAAACATCGTGTATTAGGTGTACCTCAAGATATGTTAGATACCTATGGGGCCGTTAGTGAGCAAGTTGCTAAGGCTATGGCCGAGGGGGCACGAACTGTGGGTCAAACAACATATGCCGTTTCTACGACTGGTATAGCTGGTCCTGGCGGTGGTAGTCCTGAAAAGCCAGTTGGTCTTGTATGGTTTGGGGTTACTGGACCTCATGGAACGGTGGCTCATAAGGCTAATTTAATTGGTAATCGTGAAGATATTAGACAAAGTGCAGCAGAACTAGCACTTTACTATGTTTATACTTATATAACAGAAAAGGGGAAATAAAAGAATGGCTGTAGATGGCAGACAAGCAGCGTTGGATAACGCGTTAAAACAAATTGAAAAAGACTTTGGTAAAGGCGCTATTATGCGTCTTGGTGAAGCAGCAGATCGCATGAACGTAGAGGTTATCTCCTCTGGTTCTCTTGCAATCGATATCGCTGTTGGCGTAGGTGGGTTCCCTCGTGGCCGTGTAATTGAAATCTACGGTCCAGAATCCTCTGGTAAAACAACAGTAGCTCTTCACGCTGTAGCAGAAGCGCAAAAACAAGGTGGCATTGCAGCTTTTATTGATGCGGAGCATGCAATGGATCCTGTATATGCTCGTAATTTGGGCGTAGATATCAATAACTTGTTGATTTCTCAACCAGATAATGGTGAACAAGCTCTTGAAATTACAGAAGCCCTTGTTCGCAGTGGTGCTGTAGATATCGTCGTAGTTGACTCCGTTGCAGCCTTGGTTCCTAAAGCAGAAATCGACGGTGAAATGGGCGATGCTCACGTAGGTCTCCAAGCTCGTTTGATGAGTAAAGCATTGCGTAAATTGACTGGTATCATCAGCAAATCTAAAACTGTTGTTATCTTTATCAACCAATTGCGTGAAAAAGTAGGCGTAATGTTTGGTAATCCTGAAACTACAACAGGTGGTCGTGCGTTGAAATTCTATTCCTCCGTACGTCTTGATGTTCGTAAGGGTGAATTAATTAAAGCTAATAACGAAAATGTTGGTGCTCGCACTAAAGTTAAAGTTGTTAAGAATAAAGTAGCACCTCCATTCAAAACAGCTGAGTTTGATTTGATGTACGGTGAAGGTATCTCAAAAGCTGGTACACTTATCGATATTGGCACAAATATGGAAATCATCAATAAATCTGGTGCATGGTATTCCTATAATGGTGAACGCATGGGCCAAGGTAAAGAAGCAGCTAAACAATATTTGTTAGATAATCCACAAATCGCTGATGAAATCGATCGTATTATTCGCGATACATTAGCTGTTGGTACAGAAGAAATTGATGTAATCGGTGAAGAAGTAACTGAAGAAGTATAATCATGAGTGACGAAACGATGCAAGCTGCTATGGATCAAGCGTATCGCTTCCTGGCTCAACGATTTCTTAGTTCCTATGAACTGACACAAAAAATGAGACGTAAACAAATCGAGGACCCAATCATTGAGCGGGTCCTTGAACGCCTTAGAGACTATGATTACATCAATGATGAGCGCTTATCTGAGCAAGTATTGGCGTACTTGATGAAAGAACAAAAATACGGTGCGTATATGATTAAGCAAAAGATGAAGCTGCGAGGTCTTACAGTGCCTCAGGAAATCTCTAATTATGATGAAGTGAAAGCCGCTTATCGCGTAGTAGAGAAAAAATTTGGCTCCATTCTCAATGAAGAAGACACTCCTCGTGTAAAAGTATTTAATTTTCTCAAATATAGAGGATTTTCAACGAGCACTATCCAAGTTGTATGCAATGATTTTTATGAATAAATAGTGCTTTTTAAGAGGCCTTACTAGGCTTGTAAAATCTTGACAGAAAGGGCTTTCAAGTCTAAAATTAATAATAGCCTTATTTATTTATATGATGATATGGCTAAATGATAATTTAATGCATGAAGGGCATAAAAAGGAGCATGAAAGCTCAATTTTGAGAATTTAAGAGGAGGTGAGACTGATTTTAGAGTATAGTCTAATTGCAGTGGTAATGGTACTGATTGGACTAGGGGTAGGCTATTTTTTAAGAAAAAATATTGCTGAAGGAAAACTGAATCAAGCTGAGCAAGAGGCTGCACGTATCATCGCTAATGGTGAACGCACAGCTGAGTCTAAAAAGAAAGAAGCTTTATTAGAGGCGAAAGAAGAAATTCATAAGCTCCGTTCTGATGTAGAACGAGAAAATAAAGAGCGTCGTTCTGAATTACAACGTATGGAACGCCGTATTCTTCAAAAAGAAGAATCTTTGGATAAAAAATTAGACAATATTGAGCACAAAGAGGAAGCTTTACATCGCAAAGAAGCTGACTTAGCCCAAAGCCGTGAAAAAATTGAAGCTTTGTATGAAAAACAAATGGCAGAATTGGAACGTATTTCTGGTATGACATTTGAAGAAGCTAAGAATATCTTGTTAACGAATGTGGAACAAGAAATTCGTCATGAAACGGCGATTATGGTTAAGGAAATGGAGCAGCAAGCTAAGGATGACGCGGAGAAAAAAGCAAAAGAAATTATCTCCTCTGCAATCCAACGTTGCGCAGCTGACCATGTAGCGGAGACTACCGTATCCGTAGTGGCATTGCCTAATGATGAAATGAAGGGTCGCATTATCGGTCGTGAAGGCCGTAATATTCGTGCACTCGAAACATTAACAGGTATTGACTTGATTATCGATGACACACCAGAAGCAGTTATTCTTTCCGGCTTCGATCCAATTCGTCGTGAAGTGGCTCGTATTGCTTTGGAAAAATTGATTGTAGATGGTCGTATCCATCCAGCTCGTATTGAAGAAATGGTTGGTAAAGCTCGTAAAGAGGTTGACCAAACTATTAAAGAAGCTGGTGAACAAGCAACATTTGAAGCTGATGTTCATGGCTTACATCCTGAAATTGTTAAGATTTTAGGTCGTTTGAAATATCGTACTAGTTACGGTCAAAACGTTTTGAAACATTCTATTGAAGTATCTCATTTAGCAGGTTTGATGGCAGCTGAACTAGGCTGTGATGTAACATTGGCTAAACGAGGTGGTTTAATCCATGATATTGGTAAAGCATTGGACCGTGAACTTGAGGGTTCTCATGTTCAAATCGGTGTTGATGTGGCTCGTAAATATCGTGAAAGCGCAGCAGTAATTAACTGCATTGGCGCTCATCATGGTGATGAAGAGTTCCAATCTGTAGAAGCTGTATTAGTTGCAGCTGCTGATGCTATCTCTGCGGCTCGTCCTGGAGCACGTCGAGAAACATTAGAAAACTACTTGAAACGTTTATCTAAATTGGAAGAAATCGCTGAATCCTTCGAAGGCGTTGAAAAATGCTTTGCTATTCAAGCAGGTCGTGAGATTCGCGTTGTAGTAAAACCGGATAAGATTGATGAAGCTGAGTCTACATTACTCGTTCGGAATATCGTAAAACGCATCGAGTCTGAACTCGAATATCCAGGCCAAATTAAGGTCGTAATTATTCGTGAAACTCGCGTTGTGGATTACGCAAAATAATATGCTATAAGCGATAAGTATAGGCTGCAATGATTTCATTGCAGCCTATTATTATCAAATATTATTCGCAGACTATTAAAAGATACGGCGTATAGGAATCACCATGTATTGATCCTAAATAGATGGTGATTCCTATGATTCGTATCAGTTACTCAATCGGTCGACTTGATAATTGATTAAATTACTTTACAAATAGAGGATTTTTTATTTGTATATCGAATTAATATATATAAGGGAAGGAGGCGTTGGCTATGAGCCGATATTTTGAAAATGAATTGATTGAACAAATCAAAGATGCAAATGATATTGTATCTGTAATATCTGAGCATGTAGCCTTAAAGAAACGGGGCAAGAACTATTGGGGTTGTTGTCCATTTCATAATGAAAAGACGCCGTCCTTTAGTGTTGCCCCTGAAAAGGGCTTTTATTATTGTTTTGGCTGTCATGCATCGGGAAATGTCATTAAATTCCTTATGGAACTTGAGCATTTAAGCTTTGTTGAGGTCTTAGAGCGCCTTGCTAATCGCGCTAATATTCCATTGCCAGAGGCTAAGCTTTCACCAGAACAACGAGCTCGAGACGAACGACGGAAAAAACTATATGAAGCGTCAGAACTAGCGGCTACATTTTTCCATAACTGCCTTACTCAAACATCGATTGGTAAGGTGGGCCTTGATTACTTAAAAAAACGGGGCCTTACAAAAGAGACGATTGAAAAATTTAAATTAGGCTTTGCTCCAGATGGTTGGGATAAGTTGTATCGTGCCTTTCACGAACGCGGCATTGATGATTCCATTCTCTTGGAGCTAAATCTAGTTCGTAAAAATCAAAAAGGGCAGTTTTACGATTTCTTTAGAAACCGTATTATGTTCCCCATTATGGATGGTAAAGGTCGTGTAGTTGCCTTTGGTGGACGTGTTATGGATGACAGTACGCCCAAATATTTGAACTCACCAGAATCAGCCATCTTTGAAAAGGGGAAACTATTGTTTGCCTTTGATAAGGCTTATAAATCCATTCGTCAAGAACGACAAGCAATCCTTGTGGAAGGGTACATGGACGTTATCTCTGCCCATAACCATGGTGTTACTAATGTGGTAGCATCTTTGGGGACAGCTTATACACGAGACCATGGGCATATCTTGATGAGGCAAGCCGATGAAATTGTGCTGGCCTATGATATGGATGGAGCAGGTCGTCAAGCGGCGGCTAGAGCTATAGAATTATTGCAAAATACGGACTTCAAGGTGCGTGTCCTCGCTATGCCAGATGGCAAAGATCCAGATGATTATGTACGTAATCATGGAGGACAAGCATTTAAAGATTTAGTGGCTAAAGCGGTTAAGCCTCTTGATTATTTATTGAGTGAATCCTTAATTAAACACGATACAAATGATACGGAAGGGAAGCAAGCTGTTTTGGCTGATGTATTCCCGTATATTGCTAATATAGATAGTCAAACACAACGTGATGATGCATTAAAAACATTGGCATTACCTTTGTGGCTTGATAATAGTAGTATTTTTAGATATTTCAGAGACTATGTAAAAAAAGGTCAAATTGAATTAGTAGATACTGCATCTGCACCTTTGCCAACACAGGATTTACCTAAAGGCGATGCAGAGAAATTATTGTCCTTAGCATTTACAGATGGTGAAGTGTTACAACATATGATGAGCTATTTGCCATTAGAGGACTTTGAAAAAATTGAATATCGCGGTATAATAGAAAAGATATTCACCTTATTTAAACAAGAAGGTCGTCTAGATGATACTACCATTCAGTCTGTTTTATCCCCATCGGAGTATGATATTTACTCTAGATTGGTTGTTATGAGTGACGATGAATATAAGGTGCAAGTGCCTGGATTAATCCGTAAGATAAGGCTTCATTCATTGCGTGAACAGTATAAAGCGCATTCAATTATGGCGGATCAACTAAAACGGGCAGGAGATTCGACATTTATTAGCGAATTACATAAGTGTCAGGAAATACAGAACTTAATTAGAGAATGGTCTAAGTAATATAATGTAAAAAGGAGAGCGCTGTGGCTAAGAAAGTACAAAAAAGTCAAATAGAGGAGATTGTTGAACAACTTCTTGAAAAAGGCCGTAAAAGCGGTGTGTTGACACAATCCGAGATTTCAGATGCTCT
>OGFZ01000512.1_pt1 | contig 22961 bp, 21 predicted proteins | sample 1571081 | NCBI WGS metagenome assembly OGFZ01 (sample SAMEA2582039, study PRJEB24529) | metagenome | biome: Human gut stool | place: China | collected 2011
TATAAATAAGCATATTCTGACTCAATTTGCATGGCTCTGAATAGTTACATTTTACCATATAAATTGAAAAAACAATAGAAAAGTTACAAAAAAAATGAAAAATATAGAAAAAAATGAAAATTTATTAACATAGAAGGTAAAAAATGTGTTATTAAAACAATAGAAAAATTCTAAAAATAATATAAAATGAGTTGACAAATAGTGAATCGGTGTTATAGTAGATATAGAACAAAGGAAACAAAGGAGGTTTGGTTATGAACATTCAAAAGTTTACTCAGAAATCCATAGAAGCTGTAAATCAATGCGAGAAGCTTAGCATGGAGTATGGTAATCAGGAAATAGAGCAGGAACATTTGTTGTATGCTTTACTTACCATTGATGATAGTCTGATTCTGAAGCTGATTGAGAAGATGGAGATTAATAGCGAGCACTTTGTAGGCAGAGCAAGAGCCGCACTGGAGAAGAGAGTTAAGGTTCAGGGTGGCCAGCCTTATGTAGGACAATATTTGAACAAAGTGCTGATATCCGCAGAGGATGAGGCTAAGAGAATGGGTGATGAATATGTATCGGTAGAGCATCTCTTCCTTTCCATGATTCAGAACCCTAATAAAGAGATCAAGGCAATCTTTCAGGAATACGGTATTACCAGAGAGCGTTTCCTGAAGGCTTTGAGTGAGGTACGTGGTAATCAGCGTGTTACCAGCGATAACCCGGAAGCTACGTATGATACTCTGGAGAAGTACGGACAGGATCTGGTGGAAAAAGCCAGAAATCAGAAGCTTGATCCCGTTATCGGCAGAGATAATGAGATCCGTAATATTATCCGTATCTTATCACGTAAGACCAAGAATAATCCTGTACTGATCGGTGAACCCGGTGTAGGTAAGACCGCCGTAGTTGAAGGTCTGGCACAGCGAATCGTCAGAGGAGATGTTCCACAGGGATTAAAGGATAAGAAAGTCTTTGCACTGGATATGGGCGCACTGGTAGCAGGTGCGAAATATCGTGGTGAATTTGAAGAGAGACTGAAGGCTGTACTGGAGGATGTCAAGAACAGTGATGGTCAGATTATTCTGTTCATTGATGAGCTGCATACCATTGTTGGCGCAGGAAAAACAGACGGTGCACTGGATGCAGGCAATATGCTCAAGCCTATGCTGGCAAGAGGTGAACTGCATTGTATCGGTGCTACCACACTGGATGAGTACAGACAGTATATCGAGAAGGACCCTGCACTGGAGAGACGTTTCCAGCCTGTCATGGTAGCAGAACCTACCGTAGAAGATACAATCAGTATTCTGCGTGGTCTGAAGGAACGTTACGAAGTATACCATGGCGTTAAGATCATGGATAATGCTTTAGTCAGTGCGGCAACACTTTCCAACCGTTATATTACAGACAGATTCCTGCCTGATAAGGCTATCGACCTTGTAGATGAGGCATGTGCCATGATTAAGACAGAGCTGGATTCCCTTCCGGCAGAGCTGGATGAGATGCAGCGTCATATCATGCAGATGGAGATCGAGGAGACCGCTCTTAAGAAAGAGGAAGACCGTCTGAGCAAGGAACGTCTGGAAGCTTTACAGAAGGAGCTTGCTGAGGAAAAGGCAGAGTTCAATAACCGTAAGGCACAGTGGGATAATGAGAAGGCATCTGTTGAGAAGTTATCCAAGCTGCGTGAAGAGATAGATTCCATCAATGCACAGATTCAGATTGCCCAGAGAGAAGGTAATCTGGAAAAGGCAGCAGAGTTAAGCTACGGCAAATTACCAGCAATTAAGCGTCAGTTGGAGATCGAAGAGGAGAATGTCAAGGCAAAAGATATGAGTCTGGTACATGAGAGTGTAACAGAGGAAGAGATTGCCAAGATCATCTCCAGATGGACCGGTATTCCTGTTGCTAAATTGAACGAGAGTGAGCGTAACAAGACATTGCATCTGGATGAAGAACTTCATAAACGTGTCATTGGACAGGATGAAGGTGTTACGAAAGTGACAGAAGCTATCATCCGTTCCAAAGCAGGTATCAAGGACCCGACAAAGCCGATTGGTTCTTTCCTGTTCCTTGGACCTACCGGTGTAGGTAAGACAGAGCTTGCCAAAGCACTGGCAGCAGCATTGTTTGATGATGAGAACAATATGGTGCGTATCGACATGAGTGAGTACATGGAGAAATATTCTGTGTCCCGTCTGATCGGAGCGCCTCCCGGATATGTAGGATATGATGAAGGCGGACAGCTGACAGAAGCAGTCAGAAGAAAACCTTACAGCGTTGTTCTGTTTGATGAGATCGAGAAAGCGCATCCTGATGTATTCAATGTCCTTTTACAGGTATTGGATGATGGACGTATCACAGATTCACAGGGCAGAACGGTAGACTTCAAGAATACGATTCTGATTATGACATCCAATATCGGCGCTCAGTATCTGCTGGATGGTATTGAAGAGAATGGTGAGATCAAACAGGAGTCACAGGATATGGTCATGAATGAACTGCGTGGACATTTCAGACCTGAATTCCTGAACCGTCTGGATGAAATCATTATGTTCAAGCCACTGACCAAGGGCAATATCGGCGGTATCATTAATCTGATCATTGACGATCTGAACAGGAGACTGGCTGATAAGGAGCTTACGATTGAGCTTACCGATGAGGCAAAGCATTTCATCATTGAGAATGGTTATGATCCAGTATATGGCGCAAGACCGTTGAAGCGCTATATCCAGAAATATGTTGAGACATTGGCTGCTAAGCTGATTCTTGCGGGCAATCTGGATTCCGGTGACACGATTGTCATTGATGTGGAGAATGGACAGTTGACAGCAGTACCAAGGGCAAATGCCGAAGTAGTGGACTAAAAATATAAATTCCTGCATGACTTGAATAGAGTCATGCGGGAATTTTTTGTATATCAGAGGTTGAATTCGACATATGGATATCGTTATAATGGGGGAAGAAAAAAGAAAGGTATATGCGCATAGAATGAATTTTAAAGGAATCGAGAAAAAAGAAGCGGGCAAATTCATTACCCGTTATGACATTACTTATGAAACCGTGGATAATCAGAAGAAGGTATACGAAATCATCAGCCGTAAGAAAGATATGGAGACGTATGAGGCATTGCATGGAGATAAGCCTGACGCAGTAGTCATTATTGCAACCAATGAGACAGGAGATAAGCTGCTTGTCAACAAGGAATTTCGACTGGCTGTAGGTGACTGGGTATATAATTTCCCGGCTGGACTGATTGATCCCGGTGAAAAGCCACAGGAGAGTGCCAGGCGTGAGCTGTGGGAAGAGACAGGACTGGAATTGTATGAAATAGATGATTTTATCGGTCCAAGCTACAGCGCTGTAGGATTCAGCAATGAGATCAATGTCTGCGTTGTCGGTAAAGCAAGGGGTGAGTTCCGCCCAAGTACTTCTACAGTAGAGGAAATCACGCCCTGCTGGCTGACCAGACAGGAATTGAGAGAACTGCTGAAAACAGAGCGCTTTGCAGCAAGGACACAGGCTTATTGCTATCTGTGGAGCAGATAGAGATATTTTTCAAAGCACACGCCATGCTCGCCCGGTGTATTCTCGGCAGTGGATTGTTCGATTGCAGGCTGTAGGAATGTAACTGCTTTGTCGAGAGACTGCTGCAGGGGCATTCCATTGACCAGACAACCGGTCACGCAGGAAGTGAACAGATCGCCGGTACCGGAGAAGCCTTTTCCGGTGTAGGGAGTCTGTACGAAGCAGCATCCCTCACTTGTAACAGCAAGATTTGCAATCCTGGGTTCTTCGGTATCAGTAGAAATAACACCTGTTATGATAATGGACTGTTTTCTGACTGCCTTTTCCAAAAGGGGAAGGGCAGCTTCTTCTATATAGCGGAAATATTCAGGGCTTGAGGAATGGCTTGTGAGGGTATCATAGTCTGTATCAGTGAGCAGACACAGCTCGGTAAGGTTAGGCGTGATTACATCTGCACGTCTGGTAAGCTCCTGCATGGCTGCCAGCAGTTTATCCGTGAAGATGGGAAAGCGCCTGCCGTGGTCGCCCATCACTGGGTCTGCCACATAGAGGTTGTCTTTTGTCTGGAACTGATCCAGAAAATACAGCACATTCTCCATCTGTGCATCACTGCCCAGAAAGCCGGAGTATATGCCATCAAAGGACTCGTTCATTTGAACCCATTCCTGGGTGATCTGATTCATTTTGTCTGTATAATCATCATAAAAATAGCTGTTAAAACCTGTCTGGGCTGACAAAACAGCGGTAGGCAGGGGACATGCCTGAATGCCAAGTGCGGAGACGACGGGAATGGCAGCAGTCAGTGAACACCTGCCAAAACCGGATAAATCATGTATTAAAGCAATTTTTTTCATAAGGTCAGTTATTCCTTTCCGTTTCTTCCTATAGAATAACCTAAGTTTTTACATATTTGTAGAATTGACTTATATAGTATTTGATACTATAATTAAACGTAACTATTCAGAGCCATGCAAATTGAGGCAGAATATGCTTATTTATAAGCACAAATGACACAATTTATTATGATAGGAGAGATATTTTCCATGAAAAAATTAGAAGATTATGTATTAACAATACCGGATTTCCCGGAGAAGGGTATTATGTTCCGTGACGTAACCAGCGTTTTACAGGATGCAGACGGACTTCATCTTGCAATTGATACCATGCAGGATCTGGTTAAAGATCTGGATTTTGATGTAGTAGCAGGTGCGGAATCCAGAGGATTTATCTTTGGTACTCCTATCGCTTACAATATGCATAAGCCTTTTGTACTGATCCGTAAGAAAGGCAAGCTGCCCAGAGAGACTGTATCTGTTGATTATGATCTGGAATATGGTAAAGCTACCATCGAGATGCATAAGGATTCCATTAAGCCTGGTCAGAAAGTACTTGTAGTAGATGATCTGATCGCAACGGGTGGAACAACAGAAGCTATGATCAAGTTAATCGAATCACTTGGCGGTGAAGTTGTAGGTGTTGTTGTATTAATGGAGCTTGCCGGATTAAAGGGCAGAGAACGTCTTGGCAGCTACAGACTGGATGCAGCAATTACATACAGCGGCAAATAAGCAATAACAAAAATAGATAATGGCTGGTGATCGAAGTGGCAGAGGTAAATGATAAACAACCCAAGGAAGGAACTTACGAGGATTCCCTGATTATTCAGGGCAGTAAAGGAACACCACGTAAGACCGATGAGCGCAGGATTGAATATATCAAAGAATTCCAAAGTCCTGATGAACTGTATCAGGGGCTTATTTCGCATGTGCGGAAATATCACCCTTCTGATGATATCAGTATGATAGACAAAGCCTATAAGGTCGCCTGTGAAGCACATAAGAACCAGACCAGAAAGTCAGGAGAACCATATATTATTCATCCATTGTGTGTAGCAATCATTCTGGCTGATCTGGAACTGGATAAAGAGACGATTGTAGCAGGACTGCTGCATGATGTCGTGGAAGATACCGTGCTTACCAATGAGGAACTGCGTGAACAGTTCGGACCGGATGTAGAGCTTCTGGTTGATGGTGTGACCAAGCTTGAACAATTGAAATATACAGGAGATGCAACTCCTGACAGAACAGCCAGCAAGGAAGATCTTCAGGCAGAGAACCTGCGTAAGATGTTCCTTGCCATGGCAAAGGATATTCGTGTTATTCTGATCAAACTGGCAGACAGACTTCATAATATGCGTACGCTGAAATATAAGTCCCCTGAAAGCCAGAAGAGAATCGCAAGAGAAACACTGGATATCTATTCTCCTCTTGCAGAACGTCTTGGTATTTCCAAAATCAAGGTGGAACTGGATGACCTGTCTTTAAAATATCTGGAACCGGAAGCTTATTATGATCTGGTACAGAAAATCGCACTTCGTAAAAATGTACGTGAAAAATATGTACAGGATATCGTAGATGAAGTAAGTGAGCATATTACTTCCGCGGGCATAGAAGCCCAGATTGACGGTCGTGTCAAACATTTTTTCAGCATTTATAAGAAAATGAAGAACCAGAATAAGACTCTGGATCAGATATATGATCTGTTCGCTGTCCGTATTATCGTGGATTCGGTAAAGGACTGCTATGCGGCACTTGGCGTCATACATGAGATGTACAAGCCCATGCCGGGACGATTTAAGGACTATATTGCCATGCCAAAGGCAAATATGTATCAGTCCCTGCATACTACGCTGATCGGTTCCAATGGACAACCTTTTGAAATACAGATCAGAACCTTTGAAATGCACAGAGTAGCAGAGTATGGTATTGCTGCTCACTGGAAATATAAGGAAGCCAGCAATGGTATTGCCTCTACAGGCGGAGAGGAAGAGAAGCTTGCATGGCTCAGTCAGATTCTGGAGTGGCAGAAGGATACCTCAGACAGTAAGGAATTCTTAAAGCTGCTCAAGAGCGACCTAGATCTGTTCTCAGATCATGTATATTGTTTCACACCATCAGGTGACGTGAAGAATCTGCCTGCGGGTTCTACTCCAATTGACTTTGCTTACAGTATTCACAGTGCAGTAGGTAATAAGATGATTGGTGCCAGAGTCAATGGCAAGCTTGTTACCATAGATTATAAGATCAACAATGGTGATGTAATCGAGGTACTGACCTCACAGAATTCCAAGGGACCAAGCCGTGACTGGCTCAATATTGTAAAGTCTTCACAGGCAAGAAACAAGATCAATCAGTGGTTCAAGAACGAACTCAAGGAAGATAATGTCATGAAAGGCAGGGACATGTTCCTGACCTACTGTAAGACTAAGAATATCAACACAACAGATCTTCTGACACCAGAATATGAAGCCAGTGTTATGCATAAATATGGTTTCCAGGACTGGGATTCTGTGTTGGCTGCAATTGGACATGGTGCGCTTAAAGAAGGGCAGGTCATCAACCGCATGCAGGAGCTGTATGCGCGTGACCATAAGAAGCAGATTACAGATGAAGAGCTGTTAGCCAATATCCAGGAGAACAGCCAGAGTAAGCCTGTCCATATCAAGTCCAAGAGTGGTATTGTCGTAAAAGGAATTCATGATGTGGCAGTCCGTTTCTCCAGATGCTGTGCACCTGTACCGGGAGATGAGATTGTAGGATTTGTCACCAGAGGAAGAGGCGTATCTATTCACAGGACAGATTGTGTCAACATTATCAATCTGCCTGAGATGGACAGAGTCAGACTGATTGAAGCAGAATGGCAGCCGGAGGATACGAAGTCTGCAGAGAAATATCTGGCAGAGATTATTATTTATGCCCATAACCGAAGTGGACTGCTTGCAGATATCTCCAAGACCTTTACAGAGAAAAATATTGATATCCAGTCTATGAACACCAGAACCAGTAAGCAGGGAATCGCTACTATGGTAGTGACTTTTGAAATTGGCGGGCGTAATGAACTGACGGCAATGATTGATAAATTAAGAATGATAGAAAATGTGATTGATATTGAAAGGACGACTGGCTGATGGCTGATATTAAGATCAAAAGGCGCATACTCAGTGCCTGCCAGACCAATTGTTATTATGTATTCCGTGATGGGTCAGATGAAATGGTCATCATTGATCCCGGTGACAGAGGAGATATTGTATATCAGGATGTAAAAAGCCTGGGATGCAAAAAGATAGCAGGCATATTGCTGACTCATGGACATGGGGACCATACAGGTGGCGCATTGCAACTGAAAGAATTGACGGGGGCAAAAATCTATGCCTATGAAGAAGAAGCAGAGCTTCTGAAAGATCCTGAGAAGAACCTGTCAGGCTGGTTTGGCCCTGCCTATGGGTGGGAAGCAGATGAGTATTTCAGGGATAACCAGGAATTTGATATGGCTGGAATACACTTCAAGGTGCTGCATACACCGGGACATACACTGGGTGGCTGCTGCTATTATGATGAAGCGGATAGCTGCTGCTTCTGTGGAGATACGATTTTCAATGGTTCTGTAGGAAGGACGGATTTCTATTCCGGTTCAGCCAGAGCATTGATAGATTCCATACAGAAGAGAATCTTTACCTTGCCGCCTGATACGAAACTCTATCCGGGGCATAATGAAGAGACAACAGTTGCATACGAAATGAAATACAATCCGTGCTGCCGATAGGTAACACGGATTTGTGTGTTTCTGAATTGCTGCTATAAAATGAAAGAGGATACTATGATTCAGGTATATACAAATAAAGAAAATTATCAATACGATCTGCATTCGCTGATTAAGGCTTTTTACCCGGAGAGGGATGTAAAGGTGCATGGGCTTGAACAGATAAGCAGGGCAGAAGAGCGCGGCAGGATTACCGTGTCTTTTGAGGAAAAGGCATTGCATGTGGTGCTGGCTGTACAGGGCGGCAAAGTCAGAGTATATGACAATCCCATTGAAACCGATGAGGAAGAAGGAACAGGTGTGCATTTATATAAAAATGCATGCAAACTGGCACTATATCGTGACCTGTGTGACTATACAGGCAGAACATTGCCCTGGGGCAATCTGACAGGAATCCGCCCTACCAAGCTGCCTATGGGTATGTTGGCAGAAGGATTATCTGACGAAGAGATTATGCACCGGCTGGAAGAGACGCATGCAGTCAGTGAAGAAAAATCAAGCTTGAGCCTTGATATCGCCAAGCGGGAAAAGGCATTGCTGGATACCATTCATTATGAAGACGGATACAGCTTATATATTGGGATTCCATTCTGCCCCACTACCTGCCTGTACTGTTCTTTTACCTCTTATCCCATTGCAATGTGGAAGAAGAGAGTGCAGGACTATCTGGAAGCTGTATACAAGGAAATGCAGTTCGTAGCGGACGCATATAAGGATAAAATACTGGACACGGTCTATATCGGTGGTGGTACACCCACAACTCTGGAAGCTGGGCAGTTAGACTGGCTTTTGACTAAGTTAAAGAATACCTTCGACTGGAGCCAGGTGAAAGAATTCACCGTGGAAGCCGGACGTGCAGACAGCATTACACCAGAGAAGCTGGCAGTACTGCATCAGCATGGAGTTACCAGAATCTCGGTAAATCCCCAGACAATGAAGGATGAGACATTAAAATTCATAGGCAGACGCCATACTGTCGCACAGGTAAAAGAAGCCTTCGCATGGGCAAGAGAGGCAGGCTTTGATAATATCAACATGGATATCATTCTGGGATTGCCTGGTGAAATGGAAGAAGATGTGGAACATACGATAGAAGAGATTAAGAAGCTTGCCCCGGATAGTCTCACAGTACATTCGTTAGCCATCAAGCGTGCATCCAGGCTGAGCCAGTGGATTGAAGAAAATGGCATGGAGACACTGCATAATACCGATGCCACTATGGAGATTGCGGCAGCCGGGGCAGCAGCTCTTGGCATGAAGCCATATTATCTGTACAGACAGAAGAACATGAGCGGCAACTTTGAGAACGTAGGGTACGCCAGAGAAGGAAAGTTTGGCATATACAATATTTTGATCATGGAGGAAGTCCAAAGTATCGTGGCATTGGGCGCCGGAAGCATTACCAAGAGAGTCTTCCCCGGCGGAAGGATTGAGCGATGCGATAATGTCAAGGATGTAGGGCTTTATATCGAAAAGATTGATGAGATGATTGAGCGGAAGAAGAAACTTTTTGCAGAAGAATAATTTGAATGGAGGATAAGAAAGATTATGAAAAAGAAATGGATTTTTACAGGAGCAGCATTTGCACTTGCAATGGCTCTGACCGGATGCGGAGATAATGCAGCAGCAAGTATCCCACAGCAAAGCAGTCAGGAACAGGCGCAGGATCAGCCACAGATGATCCGTATGGAAGAAGCGCAGGAAGCGGCATTAAAAGCAGCTGATATTGAAGCAGCAGATGCAGACATTTCAGCCACGACCTTGAGTGAGGCGGCGGGAGTGGTATGCTATAAGGTGGAGTTTACTTCTGGGGAGTATGCTTATGCCTACACAGTCAATGCCGAGACAGGAGCTGTCATGGAAATGAGCAGCCAGGAACAGAATGTACAGGCTTCCGGGATGCAGACGGAGGCGGCAGACTCTGCAGCAGCTGCCCCTGCCCAGGCACAGACCGTAACAGGTATCGGAACTGTGGATGAAGCAGCAGCACAGAAGATTGCACTGGAGCATGCCGGAGTGAAAGCAGCGGATGCAACGATTACCAAATCAAAGCTTGACTATGAAGACGGACGCCAGGTATATGACATTGAATGGTATGCAGGCGGTGCAAAGTATGACTATGAGATTGCGGTAGATACCGGAGAAATCATCAGCTCCGGATATGAAGGAAAAACAGCGGGAGCAGATAGCAATAACGTTACGGTCAGTGAAGCAGCTGCAAAGAAAACAGCCCTTGACCGTGTAAGCGGTGCAACGGACAAAGATATCTACGAGTGGAAGCTTGATTATGATGATGGACGTCCGGAATATGAAGGAAAGATCATCTACGGTGGAACGGAATATGAATTCACGATTGATGCAGCGACCGGATCTGTAATGGAGTGGGATGCTGAGAAGGTTCGTTAAGACAAGAGAAGTATACAAAGTAACAGACATAAGTAACAGGAGGAAATGACTATGGCTGTGATGCCCCATATATTACTGGATGAGAAAATGACAGCGCCCTATGCATTGTTACCGGGAGATCCGGCGAGACTGGACAGGATAGCCGCACATCTGGATCAGGTGGAGGAGCTGGCGTATAACAGGGAGTTTCGTTCTCTGCGAGGATTCTACAAGGGAGTCCGTGTTATGGCATTGTCTACCGGACTTGGTGGACCAAGTACGGCAGTTGCAGTCGAAGAACTGGCAAAACTCGGAGTCAGTCATATGATACGGATCGGAAGCTGCGGTGCTCTTCAGAGGGGAATCCATGTAGGGGATCTGGTGCTTGTCAATGGAACGGTCAGAAATGACGGTACTTCAAGGACTTACATAGAAGATGGTTATCCTGCTGTTGCTGATTTTTCTCTGCTGGCAGCGTGCAAAGATGCAGTAGAGAGTATCCGGGTGCCATATCATATAGGGATTGCCAGAACGCACGACAGCTTCTATACGGATGAAAAGGATGAGATATATGCATACTGGAAGAAGAAAGGCATTATTGCATCCGATATGGAGACGGCAGCCTTGTATGTTGCAGGCAGACTACGTGGTGTGAAATGCGCTTCCATATTAAATGTTGTGGTTGCAAGCGAGGATGATCTGCAGGAACAGATCAATCACTATACAGATGGGGAGAATATGGCATCACAGGGAGAGAAAAATGAGATTCTGACAGCGCTTGAAGCGTTTGTAAGGATAAATAAAAGCACTACAGAAAGGTAGGTACTTATTATGAAAAAAATATTTGCAACAAAATGGAACGCGGCAACCATTGTTTTGATTCCCGTCTGTATTGGAATCAATTTCCTGGGAAAGATGTTTGCATCTGCATTGAAACTGCCATTATGGCTTGATGCAATCGGAACCTGCATCGGTGCAGTATTGGGAGGCCCCATCATTGGCGGTCTGTGTGGCGCAATCAATAACCTGGTATATGGTCTGATCATTGGTGATAATATTACAATCATTTATCTGTTCACCAGTCTGGGTATTGGTATTGCAGCCGGTATTATGGCAAGGCTTGGATTTATGAAGTCTTTTCCCAAGTCATTGCTGACAGCCTGTGCAGCAGGATTTGCAGCAGTAGTAATCTCTACTCCGCTGAATGTTATATTCTGGGGTGGTACAACAGGTAATGTCTGGGGTGACGCATTATTTGCAGTGACACAGGCAAATAACATGCCCGTATGGTTAGGCTCATTCCTGGATGAAGTTGTGGTAGATGTACCTGATAAGCTGATTACAGTCATTGTTGTTTACTTTATAATGCTTGCTCTGCCAAAGAAGCTTACATCTTTGTACGAAGCAGATAATAAGATTGAGAGCCTTGATTAATAACGGGGATTTCAGAGGACAAGGGCATAGGAATATCCTATGCCCTTGTCGGTAAAAAGGAATAAAATTATGAAAAATATTACATTGTATGTCGATAATGGAACTTATCTGACGAGATTACACCCTTATACCAAATTAGTATATATTCTGACCTCCATCTGCACACCGCTGCTGATTGGTCAGATATGGGCATTTTGTGCATTTATCCTGTGCAATATTCTGATTCTGCTCAGTACGAAGCTGCTAAAAAGGGCAGTGCCGCTTATCATCTTTTCCTTTACGATACTGCTGACCATTTTTATCATTCATGGTCTGTTCAATTACCGTAATGAGACAGTACTGTGGAAAATCGGCCCGGTCTGCTTCTATAAAGAAGGCGTACTGTATGCGACAAGAATCGGTTTGAATATATTAAATATGCTTTTGTCTTTTGCTACATTTGTCTTGTCCACGAAGCCTGCTGATCTGGTGGAAGCCTTGGAGAAGTCCGGCTTTTCCAAAAGATTTGGTTATATCATCAACTCTGTATTCCAGATTATCCCACAGATGACCGGAACAATGAGTACGATCATGGATGCCCAGAGGAGCAGGGGAATGGAGACAGAAGGCAGCCTGCTGGTACGTGCCAAAGCCTTTATTCCATTAATATCACCTGTTATTACAAGCTCACTGATCAATACCAGAGAGCGAGCCATCGCCTTGGAAGTGCGTGGATTCGATGCCAATTGCAAGAAGACCTTCCTGAGTGATAAACCAAGACAAAAGATTGATAAAGTGTTGACAAGCCTGTGCATATTGCTTCTTATCGCAGCAGTGGGTATCAGAGTTGTATGGAGGTAAGACATGAATCCAATAATAGAAGTAAAGAATCTTAAATATAAATATCCTCATACAGACAAGCTTGTACTGGATGATATCAGTTTTACTATAGAAAAAGGCGAATTTATAGGGATTGTCGGTGCCAATGGAGCTGGTAAAAGCACACTGACGCAGGCACTTGTGGGTCTGGTGCCCCAATTCTATAAAGGAGCATATGGCGGACAGGTTCTGGTGGATGGAATGCAGGCATCCAAAGACCCGATTGCATCTATCTGTAAAAAGGTCGGTCTGGTATTTCAGAACCCCTTTAACCAGTTATCCGGGGCAAAAGACACCGTATATGAGGAGATTGCCTTTGGGCTGCAAAACTTTGGTATTGAGCGGGATGAAATGGTAAAAAGGATAGAAGATGCCATGAAGCTGCTGGATATTGACGGACTGAAAGACCGTAATCCTTTTGATTTGTCCGGTGGACAGATGCAGCGTGTGGCAATCGCAAGTATTCTTGTTATGCAGCCGGAGATCATGATACTGGATGAACCGACTTCACAGCTTGATCCTGTGGGAACAGAAGAAGTATTCAAGGCTGTGGAGAAGCTGGTAAAAGCAGGCAAGACAATATTGATCGTAGAGCAGAAGATTGAGAAGATATCTGCATATTGTGATAAAATATTACTGATGCATGAAGGCAGGATCGTTGATTTTGATACACCACAGAGGATTTTTTCCAGGGATGATCTGGAAGAAATTGGAGTACAGGCGCCAAGCTTTACCAGAATCTGCAAGGCGCTGAATGTAAGACTTGCGGATGGCAATTATCCTGTTACCAGACAGGAAGTAGTCTCCCTAAAGGATGTTCTGCCAAGGGTATCTGCTGAACATAGCATAGAAGAGAGTGAAAAGAAACAATTACCAATGTTTTTTACGATAAAAAATATGGATTTTTCCTATCATAAGGATACACCGGTCATAACGGACTGCAATCTGGAGCTGGATGGCAGGACAACTGCAATCATCGGACAGAATGGAGCAGGTAAAACAACACTTGTAAAGCTTCTGAAGGGACTGTTGAAGCCGGTAAATGGAAGCATATATTATGGCGATAAAAATGTGGCAGAGATGACAGTTGCCATTCTTGCAGGGGAAGTGGGATATATCTTCCAGAATCCTGATGACCAGATATTCAAGAGTAATGTACTGGATGAAGTCATGTTTGGACCTCTGAATATAGGAATGACCAGGGAAGAAGCAAAGCAGAAGGCTCAAAGTGCCCTGACACTTGTAGGATTACAGGATAAGGCGCAGGAGAACCCTTATGACCTGGAGTTATCAGAGCGCAAGATGGTGGCAATCGCATCAGTCGTTGCCATGGACACACAGGTAGTCATTTTTGACGAACCAACCATTGCACAGGATTATCCGGGTAAAGAGAAGATAAAGCAGCTTATCAGACAGCTTTCCGAGAATGGCAGGATGGTCATAGCAATCCTGCATGATATGGATTTCGTTGCAGAGTCCTTCCAGAGAGTGATTGCCATGGCGCATGGCAGAGTCATTGCAGATGGTACGCCACAGGAAGTATTTTCAAGACATGATGTCCTGGAAAAGGCAAGACTGGAGCTGCCTTATGTATCTGCGCTGTGCCAAAGCCTGGGGTTTTCACAGATTTTCCTGAAAGTGGAAGACTTCATTGAGTTCTGTAAGCGATAAGCTGACTCGGAAAGGGAGATTCATGGAAGAAAAATGCATGAAAGAAAAAGTCATGAAAGAGAAATTAAAGTATTTAGAAGATGGTTCTTTAGGTGATCTGTTGATTGTAATTGATCTGCAGAATGTGTATCTGGAGAACCAGCCCTGGGGATGCAGGGACACGATGGGCGCATGGAAGAGGATAAAGAAGCTGATAGACACGAAAGCAGTGGATAATGTCATCTTTACGCAGTATCTTCCACCCAAAGACCCAATAGGTACGTGGAAAACATATAATGAAGAGAACAGAGAAATCAATGATAATCCATGGATGAGTGAATTGATTGAGGAAGTGAAGCCTTATGCGGAGCAATATCCGGTATTCTCAAAGGACAAGTACTCTTCTTATACAAATGAGGAAGTGCGCAGACTGGCAGGGCAGGCAGGAAGGGTACTCCTTGCAGGCGTAGTCGCAGAGTGTTGTGTCCTTTTCACAATGCTCAGTGGTATTGATGCCGGGGATAAAATGGTATATCTGACCGATGCCTGCACAGGACTCGATCAGGAGAAGGAAGATATGGTAGAACAGCTCGCCAGGTATTACCAGCCCATGCACACACAGGTCATGACCTGTGAGGAATATGTCGCAGAATATTAATGATTATCATTATATTGGAAGTATGTTGGATAGAAGACAGAAAGGCAGCTCTTAATTGACAGGGCTGCCTTTTTGATAATATAAAACTTTGCAAAGAGTATAGAATCTGATAAAATTGTAGTATCAGTTTTTATAAAGTGCGGAGGAAAAGGGATGGCAGAAGTAGAAAACAGCAAAGATTTGATTAGTGTATTATGGAGTGGAGCAGATATACTTCGATCAAAGATGGATGCGAACGAATATAAAGATTATTTATTAGGAATTGTGTTTTATAAATATCTTTCTGATTCTTTTTTAATTAAGGTCTATGATTTGATTTATGATGAAAAACCGGAATCATTGAAAGTGGCATTGGATGCATATAAGGAAGTGTTGAAGGGTGAAAGTGCAGAGGAACTTAAAGAACAGATTAAGGCTGAATGCCATTATGTGATTGAACCGGATTTAACATATACATGTTTTGCAGATGCAGCAAGAAATAATTCTTTTCATCGAGAACAATTACAGAAAGCGTTTAATAATATCGAACAGAGCAATCCATTATTTGCAGATTTGTTTACGGATATTGATTTGTATTCTAATCGTTTAGGAACAGGAGATCAAAAACAGAGCGATACAGTGTCAAATTTAATTAAGGAAATTGACAAGGCAGATTTATTGAATACAGATGCAGAGATTCTTGGAAATGCTTATGAATATCTGATTGGACAATTTGCCTCGGAGACAGGTAAAAAAGCAGGAGAATTCTATACTCCACAAGCTGTATCGAAGATATTGACTAGAATAGCAATTATGGGACAGGAAAAAAAGAGGGGATTATCTGTATATGATCCTTGTATGGGATCAGGTTCTCTTTTGTTAAATGCGAAAAAATATGCTAAAGAACCGAATTATATAAAATATTATGGTCAGGAACTGAATACATCTACGTACAATCTGGCAAGAATGAATATGTTTTTGCATGGAATTGATGCCGAAAATCAGAAATTGCGTAATGGTGATACTTTGGATGGGGATTGGCCGACAGGAGAAGAAACGGATTTTAACATGGTATTGATGAACCCACCTTATTCAGCAAATTGGAGTGCTGCTGTAGGATTTTTACAGGACGAAAGATTTAGTGATTATGGTGTGCTGGCTCCTAAATCAAAGGCTGATTATGCATTTTTGCTACATGGTTTATATCATTTGAAGAGTAATGGTACTATGGCTATTGTATTACCACATGGTGTTTTGTTCAGAGGTGCAGCAGAGGGGAAAATAAGAGAGAAGTTATTGCGTTCAGGCAACATTTATGCAGTAATAGGTCTTCCAGCAAATTTATTTTATAATACGTCTATCCCTACATGTATTGTAGTATTGAAAAAGCATAGAGATGGACGAGATGTATTATTTATAGATGCTTCACGGAAATTTGAAAAAGGCAAGAAACAGAATACGATGACAGATGAACATATCGATGCGGTTGTTAATTTATATAATAAGAGAGCGACTGTGGAAAAAGAAGCTTATCTTGCCAGTTTTGAAGATATCGAAAAGAACGCTTTCAATCTTAATATTCCAAGATACGTGGACAATTTCGAGAAGGAAGAAGAGGTAGATATAAATGCATTGCTGAACGATATGAAGCAGACAGATCAGGAAATGCAAAGAGTGCAAGCTGAATTGGTATCACTTATGAAAGAACTGACTTCTTCAGATAATGATATTATGGAATCATTAAATAGCTACATAAAAATGATTGAGGGGTGATGAACATGAGAAGTCCAAAAATCAGGTTCAAGGGATATTCAGAAGATTGGGAACAGCGTAAGCTCGGAGAACTTGCTGACAAAGTGACTGAGAAAAACGGTAGACTACAATATATAGAAACATTTACTAACTCAGCGGAGTTTGGAATAATCAGCCAACGAGATTTTTTCGACCACGACATCGCAAAGATAGGAAGTTTGGATGGATATTATATTGTGAGAAATGAGGACTTCGTTTATAATCCTCGAATTTCTACATCCGCACCTGTCGGACCGATTAACCGCAATAAATTAGGTAGAATAGGCGTAATGTCACCACTTTATACGGTGTTTAGACCGCACGATGTTGATACCACTTATCTTGAACACTTCTTCAAGAGTAAGTATTGGCACTCATTTATGAATTACAATGGTGACTCAGGGGCACGGTCTGACAGATTTTCAATTAAGGACTCCGTTTTTTTTGAAATGCCTATCCCGATACCACAAATTGAGGAACAGCGAAAAATCGGAGAACACTTAACGCAGCTCGACCGCCTTATCACTCTTCACCAGCGGAAGTGTGAGCAAACCCAAAAATTAAAAAAATATATGCTTCAAAAAATGTTCCCTCAAGACAAAACAAATGTTCCTAAAATTCGGTTTGATGGTTTTACTGATGCTTGGGAACAGCGTAAGTTAGGTGAAATAACAGAATTAAAGTCAGCATCACGAGTTCATAAAGGTGAATGGACATCAAATGGTGTACCTTTTTATAGATCGAGTGATGTAATGGCAGCAATAAATGGAACTGAAAATGAAAAAGCGTTTATTTCAGAAGAATTATATGAAAAGCTATCTAAAGTATCAGGAAAATTGGAAGAAGGAGATATCCTTGTTACAGGTGGAGGATCAGTTGGAAATCCTTATATTGTGCCGGATAATAAGCCATTATATACAAAAGATGCAGATTTGTTATGGATAAAAAACAAAGGTAAATTTCATCCATATTTTTTATATGAATTCTTCTTCTCTCCAACCTTTAGAAATTATTTGGGAAGTATTTCTCATGTTGGAACTATAGCACATTATACGATTACACAATTATCGGAAACACCGATTTGCTTGCCGAGTTTTGAGGAACAAAAAGAAGTTGGGGAATATTTTCAAAGTCTCGACAACCTCATCACTCTTCACCAGCAGAAGTGTGACCAGTTACAAAGTATAAAAAAATATATGCTACAGAACATGTTTGTTTAGGGAGAAAAGAAGTATGAATAAGATTATTTTATATCATGGGTCTCCTAATCAATTAGTAAATCCGATATTTGGTGGTGGTGATGACAAACATGATTATGGACGTGGATTTTATTTAACTGAAAATGTGGAATTGGCAAAAGAATGGGCTGTTTGCAGACCAGATGATATGAATGGCTGGGTTCACAAGTATGAGTTAGATTGCGATGAACTTAAAATTTTGGACTTTCAGAAGCTGGATGTACTGGCGTGGTTGGCAGAGCTAATGAAGCACCGGGATGCAGCAGATTCTAAGAGATATAGAATGCTTTCAGCAAAATTTATTGAAAAATACGGTATTGATACTACAGGCTATGACGTACTAAAAGGTTGGCGGGCTAATGCTTCTTATTTTTATATTGCAAAAGAGTTTGTGAGAGATAATATAGATGTTGACATTCTTGAGGAATTACTTTCTTTGGGTGGGTTAGGAATTCAATATTGTATTAAATCAGAATTGGCATATTCAAAGTTACATGAAATAAAAGAGGACTTGATTATTGTTGAGTATTCTGAGTTCAATGATAAATATAATCAGCGGGATACTGATGCGCGACAGAGAATGCGAGATTTAGTGGATTCGGATGCTAATAAGGTGACGAAAGTGTTTAGTACATTATTTGAAAGGTGATTTTATTATGAGAGCATATTCAGATGTATATTTGTCTGATGTTGTTGAAAATCAGGGAAAACTGTTTGACTTAGTGGCACAAAGATTTCCAGATAATGATACAGAAGATTTTATAAATACATATATGCAAAGTAAGGTGCGGAAAAGTATTGATGAATCACAAGCCTATGTGAATACTATGGATGACAAAGAGCTTTGGAAATATTTTATTGACACAGAGAGTTATACGTTGAAACCCGGAAAAGCAATGGAAGGCTTTATGCCTGACTGGATAGGGGAATTTTATGCATACTATCAGTGGTTTTATAATATTTCAAGTGCAGAATTAGTTCAGAAAATTCCAGTTTCATTTTTAAAGAAGGCATATTTTGGACTTCATGATTTGGAACTTGATTTAGCCGTACAAAAAGTAGGAGCAGTACAATGAATATTATTTGTTTCCATAATCCAGATGAAGAAAATGGCTTTTTAAGTAATTGGTATTTATCGGATTTTTCAATAAATGGAATAAATTTTACATCAATGGAACAATATATGATGCATCAGAAAGCGGTATGCTTTCAAGATGAAAACATAGCAGAGCAGATTCTTGCAACAAAGGATGTTGCCAAAATTAAGGAATTAGGACGTTGCGTGTTTGGTTATAATGATCAATATTGGAATGGCGTGAGACAAATTATAGTATATGAAGGGTTACTTGCTAAATTTACACAGAATGAATTATTGAAAAAGCAATTGAAAGATACACAAAATGCGATATTAGCTGAATGTGCTGTAAAGGATCGTATATGGGGAATAGGATTATCCATGAATGATTCAAACAGACTGAAACCGGAACTTTGGAAAGGGCAGAATCTGCTTGGATTTGCGTTGATGATGGTTCGCAATAAAATTTAAACAATATGGTGTTTAAGAATGGAAGATGAATATGGAATTATATCATGGAAGCGGAGAAACAGTAGAATTTCCAGAAATAAGAAAAACACATTATACAAAGGATTTTTCATGGGGATTTTATTGTACGAATAACTTTGAACAGGCATACAGATGGGCAGAAAGAAAACATACAGAAGGTGTCGTAAATATCTATGAATATACTGAAAATAAAGAATTAAATATAAAAAAATTTCATGAAATGACAGATGAATGGCTGGACTTTATTGCAGATTGTAGAATTGGAATTGTTCACAATTATGATATAGTAGAGGGACCTATGGCAGATGATACAATTTGGAATTTTGTGAATGATTTTTTGAATGGAGACATTCCAAGAAGTGTATTTTGGGAATATGCAAAATTTAAACATCCGACACATCAAATTAGCTTTCACAGTATTCGTGCATTGGACTGTTTGGTATATAAAGGAAGTGAACTGGTAAATGAACATAAATAAAGATGATCTCTTTTATGTGTGTACAATGATAGAGTATGTTTCAAGACATACTCATAATAAATGTAAAGATATAGTAGCAAAAATACCGGATGATGAACTAGAACATCAGTTAAAAGTAGCAGAGATCAATCATTGTCTTCCGTTTGAACAGGTTAGCGATGAGTGGATTGAGCAATTTGGTATAAATAATGGAAATTTTGACAATATCACTTCTTGTAGATATAAGGTTCCATCTGTAACGTCAATTGGAAGAGTGTATCAAAGACTAATTATTTCTGTAAATAAAGATAATGAGGATATAGTAAAAACTATAAAGAAAGTGTATGGGTCTTTTATAAGTGATGAGATAGAAAATTATAACTCAAGTTTATATTACAGTAATCCGGATTACATAAGATGCTCATATGAAGCAGGTAAAATATTGGATTAAGTACAATAGATTGGGAACAGCGTAAGTTAGGTGAAATAACAGAATTAAAGTCAGCATCACGAGTTCATAAAGGTGAATGGACATCAAATGGTGTACCTTTTTATAGATCGAGTGATGTAATGGCAGCAATAAATGGAACTGAAAATGAAAAAGCGTTTATTTCAGAAGAATTATATGAAAAGCTATCTAAAGTATCAGGAAAATTGGAAGAAGGAGATATCCTTGTTACAGGTGGAGGATCAGTTGGAAATCCTTATATTGTGCCGGATAATAAGCCATTATATACAAAAGATGCAGATTTGTTATGGATAAAAAACAAAGGTAAATTTCATCCATATTTTTTATATGAATTCTTCTTCTCTCCAACCTTTAGAAATTATTTGGGAAGTATTTCTCATGTTGGAACTATAGCACATTATACGATTACACAATTATCGGAAACACCGATTTGCTTGCCGAGTTTTGAGGAACAAAAAGAAGTTGGGGAATATTTTCAAAGTCTCGACAACCTCATCACTCTTCACCAGCGGAAGTGTGATGAGGAAAAATAAGGTATTACCATTCGATTGGGAACAGCGTAAGTTATCAGAGATAGCTACTATGCATGCCAGAATCGGATGGCAAAATCTCAGGACATCTGAGTTCCTTGACGATGGTGATTATATGCTTATAACAGGAACTGATTTTGAGGATGGTCGTATTAATTTCTCAACGTGTCATTATGTGGAAAAAGAGAGATATGACCAAGATCGTAATATACAAATCAGTGATGGAAGTATTCTTATTACAAAGGATGGAACACTCGGAAAAGTCGCTTATGTACAGGGGTTGAAGAAACCAGCAATTTTAAATGCAGGAGTGTTTAATGTTCAAATTAGAAAAGAAAATAATGTGGATGGAAAGTATCTTTTCCAATACCTTAAAGCCCCTTTTTTGATGGACTATGTTGGACAAAAAGCGACGGGTGGAACCATAAAACACCTTAATCAAAATATACTTGTGGACTTCCCTGTTGTGATGCCAAAGATTGAGGAACAAGAAAGACTTGGGGCGTATTTTGAACAGTTAGACCACCTCATCACTCTTCACCCACGAGAGCTTTTTTACACTAAAATGAAACCTGCGCAAGTTAACATAATTCATGTAAAAGGAGAGGACAATATGCCAGAATTAGAGTCAATGATTGAAAAAAAATTAATTGAACAATTAGTCTACGGTGATTCTCAGTGGACTTATAGGGATGATTTGAAAACGGAAGAAGATTTATGGGCTAATTTTAAGTATATTCTTGAGCAGAATAATAAGGATAGATTAAATGGAGAGAGTCTTTCAGATACCGAGTTTGAACAGGTGAAAAATCAACTTCAGTTTTCATCATTTTATAAGGCAGGGGAATGGCTTGTAGGGGAGAATGGAAAGGTACAGGTTCATGTTCAGAGAAATACACAACGGTTACACTTAGTTGTAATGAATCATGAGCACATAGCTGGTGGAAGCAGTGTATATGAAGTAATAAATCAATATAGTGCATTAAAGACAGAGGAAGATGGCAAAGTTCCAGTGCGAGACAGACGATTTGATGTGACTCTGATGATTAATGGTTTGCCTATGATTCATATCGAATTGAAGAATAAACAACATTCATATATGGATGGATTTTGGCAGATTAAGAAATATATCGGAGAGGGTAAGTTTAATGGGATATTTTCAGCAGTACAGATGTTTGTAATCAGCAATGGCGTGGATACTAAGTACTTTTCAGCGGCAAATGATTCAGAGTTGAATCCAAAATTTATAAGTGGATGGCTGGATAAAGACAATAATGCAGTCTCAAATTATATTGAATTTGCTAAGCAAGTACTTAGCATACCGGAAGCACATGAAATGATAGCAAGATATACAGTATTGGATGAGGATTCTAAGCGGTTAATTTTGTTACGTCCATACCAGATACATGCAATTGAAGCAATTAGAGAGGCTTCTAAGACAGGACAATCTGGTTATGTATGGCATACAACGGGTTCTGGCAAGACGTTAACATCATATAAAGCTACACGTAATCTGTTAATGGATATTCCTGCAATAGATAAAGCTATTTTTCTAATTGATAGGAAGGATTTGGATGCGCAGACAACGATGGCTTTCAAGGCGTACGCTAACAATGATTTAATTGTTGTTGATGAAACGGATAATGTAAATGATTTGAAGAAAAAACTCAAATCAGATGATAGACAGGTAATTGTTACAACGATTCAAAAACTGCAGCGATTGATTACTAAGAGGTTGGAAGAAGGTTCTTCTGACTATAGCAAAATAAAAAATTTAAAAATTGCGTTTGTGGTAGATGATGAGCGCGTTATAATAAGGACAAAGTTAGA
>OGFZ01000546.1_pt1 | contig 22295 bp, 17 predicted proteins | sample 1571081 | NCBI WGS metagenome assembly OGFZ01 (sample SAMEA2582039, study PRJEB24529) | metagenome | biome: Human gut stool | place: China | collected 2011
GAATGGATTTCAATTGAAAAAGAGATGTGCTAAAATGTACCGTGTTGTGGTCACGGAAAAACATTTTGGCACATTTTTTTTGCAGAATTTCGTGGCAGAAGATGAATTAGAAAAGTTGGAAGTAATAAAATGAAACAGATGAAATATAAAAAACAGATACAGCTCATTGCAGCAATCGTTACACTGATCGTATTCCCGGTGATCACGTTTTATCTCATGGAAGCCTACACACACAATCCATTCGAAGAGGTAAGACCGTGGGCGCAGTTTTTCAATATTTTGCTCTTTGAGCTTTTGGCGTGGATCTTTGTCAGTGTGACCGGAAAGATACAAAGCGGGCTTCGGATCGAGCTGGTAACCGCGATGATTTATGGAATCGCAAATGCTTATGTGGTCCGTTTCCGGACCAATCCGATCGTGCCGTGGGATATTTTTTCCTGGAAGACGGCGGCAAGTGTGGCATCTAATTATGATTTTAAACCGGATATTCGAATGATCGTGGTGACGCTTGCGTTTCTTGGAATGATCGTTTTACTGCAGTTTGTAAAAACCGGAATGCCGAAGTTTCAATTATGGAAGCGGCTGATTCCGGCGGGAGCATGCTGCATCGTACTGGTTTTGTTTGTCAATCTGCTACAGGATGAAGATTTTCAGACCGGACACAGATTGTATCCATTTTTATTTACTCCGGCATTTATGACGCAGGTAAATGGAGTGGCAGTGACGTTTGCAATGGATCTCGCATATATGACTGTAGAAAAACCGGCAGGTTATGACGCTGTAAAAGAGCAGGCGCTGCTGGAAAGTTATGCAGGGCAGGAAGATGACACAGACAGCAGTGAAAAGAAAGAGGAACTGCCCAATATCATTGTTGTGATGAATGAGTCTTTTTCGGATCTGAATGTGCTGGGAGATTTTACAACAAATGAAGATTATATGCCGTATCTGCACAGTTTACAGAACGGGGCGGAAAATACGGTGACAGGTTATCTGAATGTGTCTGTGTGCGGAGGAAATACCGCAAATACAGAGTTTGAGTTCCTGACGGGAAACAGTATGGCGTTTCTGCCACAGGGAAGTATTCCGTATCAGCAGTACATCACGAAAGAACTTCCGGCGCTCCCGGCGTATCTGGCATCTTTGGGCTATGAGACGGTGGCAACCCATCCTTATTATGCGGATGGCTGGGACAGGGATAAGGTATATCCATTGCTTGGCTTTTCAGAGAGTATTTTTAAAGATCAGTACTGGGGAGCAGGTTATGTGCGCAAGTACGTCAGTGATAATAGCTGTGTGGATAAGATCATTGAATTATATGAGAAAAAAGAAGAGGGAACACCTTTATTCGTTTTCAATGTGACGATGCAAAATCACGGTGGATACTCGGATACTTATGATAATTTTACCCCGGATATCACAGTGGAGGGTGTGGAAAGTACACCTTTGAGCCAGTATTTATCGCTTGTCAGACTTTCGGATCAGGCACTGGAAAAACTGATTTCCTATTTTGAGGAGGCAGACGAAAAGACAATTGTAGTATTCTTTGGGGATCATCAGCCAAATGACACGGTGGCAGCGCCGATTTTGAATCTGAATGGTATGACGACAAAGACACTGACAGAGGATCAGTTGAAACTGCGGTATGAAGTGCCATATGTGATCTGGGCGAATTATGACATTGATGCAGAGAGCGGAAAAGATACAAGTGCAAATTATCTTGCGGCGGACGTATTACACTATGCAGGAATTTCTGAGAATGCATATGGTTCTTATCTGTTGGAATTACAACGGAATTATCCAGTTATCTCTGCAATGCGTGTGCTCACGAAAGATGGTCTGGATACAAATTCATCCAGCTTAAAACAGGAATTGAAAGATTACCAGAGTCTGCAGTATTATCAGCTATTTGACTGGAAAAAAGAGTGAGTGTGCAGACAGATCGCTCATCAGGAAAGAAATGAAGGTAATAAAACAGGAGTTTGTAAGAATGAATCAGACACAAATCAATGAGACAAAATCGAAAAAGTGGTGTAAACGGCTGCCACTGCTTGCCGCCTTTCTGATACCACTTCTGATCTCGGTGATCATTTGTATCGATCATGAAGTGTATCCATTTGGGGAGCGTTGTCTGTTACAGGTGGATATGTATCATCAATATTGTCCTTTTTTTACAGAGTTTGTGGATAAATTAAGAAGCGGCGAAAGCCTCATGTACTCGTGGACGATCGGGCTTGGTGCGGATTTTGTGTCACTGTTTGCCTATTATCTGGCAAGCCCTTTGAACTGGTTTATTTTGCTGTGCCCGAAGGGATACGTGATTGAATTCATGTCAATCCTTATGATTCTTCGTATCTCGCTCTGTGGACTGACATTTGCATATTATCTGAAAAAGCACTTTCACACAAATCACCCGGCAATCGTGGTATTTGGAACGGCGTATGCACTGTCTGCGTTTATGGCAGCTTATGCCTGGAATGTGATGTGGACAGATTGTCTGGTGCTTGCGCCGCTCATTATCCTCGGTGTGGAACAGCTTGTAAAAGAGAAAAAGGCTGCATTGTATTATGTGACACTGGCCACAGCCATTTTGTCCAATTATTACATTTCGATTATGATCTGCATTTTTCTTGTGCTCTATTTTCTGATCCTTTTATTGGAGCAGAGGGAAGGAAAAATCGGGGCATGTGTACGGTTTGCATGGTATTCCCTTCTGGCGGGTGGAACAGGTGCAGTGTTGCTGATCCCGGAAGCGATTATTTTAGGGGAGAGCGGCTCGCAGGGGATTTCTTTTCCAAGTGCGGTGGAATGGTATTTTAATCTGATCGCAGAACTGGGAAGGCAATGTATTTTTGTAGAAACGTATACAGGACGTGACCACTGGCCAAACATTTATACTGGCGTGTTTACATTGTTTTTGATCCTGTTATATCTGACGAACCGCGGGATCAGCTGGAAAAAGAAACTGCCGCGCGTATTACTGCTTGCGTTTATGGCATTAAGCTTTGCCAATAATATGCTGGATTTTATCTGGCATGGATTACATTTCCCGGATTCGCTGCCGGGCAGACAGAGCTTTTTATTGTTAGTATTGTGTTTTGAGACATTTTTGCATCTGAAAGAAAACCGCTGGTATCACGTGCTTGTGGCACTGGTCTTGGATGGGGCATTCCTGTATGCAGCGTACCGCTGGTCTGACAGCGAACTGATCGGAAGCGACAGTTTCTTTACGACGGCAGTGTTTATCGTTGTGTACGCGGTGCTGCTTCTGGTGTGGTATGGAGGAACTGCAAAAGTCAGAGATTATGTTTTTTTGATTACGTCAATTGTAGTGATTACAGAGTTGACGATCAACTTTGATATGACAGGTCTGGATACGGTGAGCAGAACTTCTTATGTGAAAGACTGGAAGGATTATGAAAACGTTTTAGAGCAGGCGAAGAAAAAGGAAAGTGAAAACAGCGCGGTGTATTTTTACCGGACGGAGGAGATGGAGCGGAAAACGAAAAATGATGCGGCGTTGTCCGGCTATTACTCTGCAACACAGTTTTCTTCGCTGATGAACATCAATGTCAGTCATATTTATCAGGATCTTGGAATGGAAGGTGGAAAGAATTTTTATTGTATCAACGGCGCGTCGCCTTTGATCTCTTCCATGCTTTCCTTAAAATATGTGATCGCGGACAATGCAATGGAGGAAAGCCCGCTGCGTACCCTTGTGGCGTCATCCGGGAACACGTATTTATATGAAAATAAATATTCCCTTCCACTGGGATTTATGGTAGACGATGAGGTGGCAGAACGCTGGGACTATAAAAATGGCGGCGGTGTCTCCAACCAGAATGAACTTGCGGAACTGTTGGGGGCACAGGAAGAGATGCTCTCAGTAGTTCCAGCGGAATCGGAAGTCGGCGTGTCTACGATTCAGGTGACGGAGGACGGATATTATTTTGCAGCATACAGTTCTGTGACATCCGACACCCTTGAGGAAGAGGTCAGTGATGGAAGAACGAAGTCCTTTACGAAGGCGTCCCACGGATATATTTTAGCTCTGGGGTATGCAAAAGCCGGGGATGTGATTCGGATTAAAAATTCCAATAACGAGCGTGTGGATATTACTGCCTATCAGTTGAATATGGATGCACTAGATACCGCATATGAGACGTTAAACAGACAGACAATGGAACTCACCTCATTTTCAGACCGGAAGATCACAGGTACGATCGATGTGGAAAAAGCGGGGAATCTCGTATTTTCGATTGCCAGAGAAGATGGCTGGACGGTGTATGTGGATGGAAAAGAGACAGAGCCTGAAACATTTGCTGAGGCGTTTATCAGTGTGCCGTTGACGGAGGGAAAACATGACATAGAACTTATTTATACAACACCCGGACTGAAGACTGGAGCCATGATAAGTCTTGGCTGTCTGATCCTTTTCCTGCTCACCGCCTTTTGGAGGGGAAAACAGGAAAAGAATATTGTTGTATCGGAAAGCCTGTGTTAAAATAAGTTTATCTTTACAGAACTAATATAGAAGAAAGTGATTAAGAGACAGGAAAGAGGTAACAGATGTTAGAGACAGGTATCAGAGGAGAAGCAAAAGAGGTAGTATCAGAGAGCAATTCAGCACAGGCAATGAAAAGCGGTGAACTGAAGGTATATGCAACACCTTCCATGATCGCATTGATGGAGCAGGCTGCCTACAAGAGTGTTGCAGCAGAACTGGAGGAGGGAAAAGGAACAGTCGGAACGTTGATGAACGTATCCCATATCTCAGCAACACCGCTTGGAATGGAAGTGACTGCCAAGAGTGAACTGGTAGAGATCGACCGCAAGAGACTGGTGTTTAAAGTGGAAGCGTTTGACGAGCGCGGTATGATCGGTGAGGGAACGCATGAACGATTCGTGATCGACAATGAAAAATTTCAGGAAAAAGCCAATAACAAATAAAATTTTTTTCTAAGACACCATAAAAGTACGGTTTATTGGACAGCAAATAAGATACACTCTTTTCAACTTGAGAGAACGTTAAAAAGTTGAAAGGAGTGTTTTTTTATGAAGGGATATGTGATCGAAGCAGGCTATATGGGATATGTGGACGGAGCGTACATGCTTTTTGCAGATGAAGAAGATTATCAGGAATATTTTAGAGAGTGGCATTGAAATAAAACTACCGCAGTGATAAGATAGTCACAGACAGCTATTGAAGATAAATAGAAAGGTAGTGACAGATCATGGCTGGAAAAGAGATACGGATTTATGGGGAAGATGAGAGCGCGATCAAGATCCGCCCTTATGAGCATCACGCAAAGTATTATGAGACAGACCAGATGGGAATTATCCATCATTCCAACTATATCAAATGGATGGAAGAGGCAAGGATGGATCTGATGGAACAGATCGGGCTTAGTTATAAGCAGATGGAAGAGATGGAGATCATCAGTCCGGTATTGTCGGTGTCCTGCGAGTACCACAGTATGGTTCATTTTGATGACACGGTGGTGATCGAGACGAAGATCACAAAGTATAACGGAATCAAGATGGATGTGGAATACCGGATGACTGACAAAGAGACCGGGGAGTTGCGCACAACGGCAAAGAGTTCCCATTGCTTTTTGAACCGTTCCGGCAGACCGATTTCCTTAAAGAGGTCTTATCCGGAGATCGACACGAAGTTTTTTGAGTTCACAGATGAGAATTAAGAGTGATAATCGTTACTGGAACGAGATACGAGTGAACAGTAACTGATCATATGCCATACAGGCATAAATGAGACATAGAGAGAGGAAGAAAAATGATACCAGAGAGATTAACTGCGCTTCGCGAAGAGATGAAGCGCAGAAGCATTGATATTTACGTAGTTCCAACCGCTGATTTTCATGAGTCAGAGTATGTGGGGGAGCATTTTAAGGCGAGAAAGTTTATTACAGGATTTACCGGTTCCGCAGGAACGGCAGTCATCACGTTAAAGGAAGCAGGACTCTGGACAGACGGACGCTATTTTGTGCAGGCTGAGAAACAGTTAGAAGGAAGCACCGTCACATTATACCGCATGGCAGAGGAAGGTGTGCCTGCCGTAGAAGAATTTGTAAAAGACAAACTGCCACAGGGCGGCTGTATCGGTTTTGACGGAAGAACCGTAAACGGTGCCTGGGGTGAGAAGATTGCAGCAATCGCGGAGGAAAAAGGAGGTTCACTGTCCGTAGGGGAAGATCTGATCGATCTGATCTGGACAGACAGACCGGAGTTATCCAGAGCACCATTATTTATACTGGAAGAAAAATATTCCGGAAAGAGCACTGCAGAGAAAATCAAAGATGTACGTGCAAAGATGGCAGAGGAAGGCGCAGATGTCCACATTCTAACAAGCCTTTGCGATATTGCATGGCTTTTGAATATCCGTGGCGGTGATATCCAGAGCGTTCCGGTAGTATTGTCTTATCTTGTTCTGACCAAAGATCAGTGTATCTGGTTTTTACAGGAAGAGGTCGTGGATGATACCATCCGCGCTTATCTGAATGAGAATCATATCGAGACAAGACCATACGATGATATTTACACTTATGTTCCGGATATTCCGGAGAGTGCTGTGGTTCTGATGAATAAGAGTGGTGTCAATTATCGGATCTGCAATGAATTAAATAAGAACATTCAGGTTATAAATAAACCAAACCCTACCGAGCTGATGAAGGCAGTCAAGAATCCGGTTGAGGTGGATAACACCCGCCTTGCACATGTCAAAGACGGCGTAGCAGTGACGAAGTTCATGTACTGGCTGAAAACCAATATCGGCAAGATCCCGATGACAGAGATCTCTGCGTCTGATTATCTGGAGGCAAGAAGAAGAGAGCAGGAGAACTTTATTGATCTAAGCTTTACAACGATCAGTGCCTATGGTGCCAATGCAGCGATGATGCACTATTCTGCAACACCGGAATCCGATACGGTATTAAAACCGGAAGGCTTTTTACTGGTAGACTCCGGCGGACATTATTATGAGGGAACAACCGACATCACGAGAACTTTTGTGCTAGGACCGATCAGCGATGAAATGAAACAGCATTTCACGGCAGTATGCCGTTCCAATATGAAGCTTGCCAATGCAAAGTTTTTATATGGTGCATGTGGTCTGAATCTGGATATTCTCGCACGTGGTCCATTGTGGGATATGGGAATTGACTACAAATGTGGTACAGGACATGGTGTTGGTTATATCTTAAACGTACATGAAGGACCAAATGGCTTCCGCTGGAAGATCGTGCCGGAACGCCATGACAGCGGTGTGCTGGAAGAGGGTATGATCACAACCGATGAACCGGGTGTATATCTGGAAGGAAAGTATGGTATCCGCACGGAGAACGAGCTGGTCTGCCGCAAAGCAGAGAAGAATGAATACGGTCAGTTTATGGAATTTGAGAACATCACTTACGCGCCGATCGATCTGGATGGAATCGATCCGGAGCAGATGAGCCCGCGTGAGAAGCAGATGTTAAATGATTATCATAAGAAGGTATATGAAGTGCTCTCTCCTTACATGACAGAGGAAGAGAACGAATGGCTGAAGAAGTATACCCGCGCAATTTAATTTGTCACAGGATGGGACTGCCGCATGCGGCAGCCCCTTTACTGCTTTTTTATGAGCAGTGAAAAAATAAGAAGGAGACACAAAGTTTATGAGTGAAAAGCTGGTACTGATCGATGGACACAGCATTTTAAACCGGGCTTTTTTCGGAATCCCGGATCTTACCAATTCCGAGGGACTTCATACCAATGCGGTCTATGGATTTTTAAATATTTTATTCAAGATTTTAGAGGAGGAACAGCCAAATTATCTGACGGTTGCCTTTGATGTATCACAGCCAACTTTTCGTCATAAGATGTATGCAGAATACAAGGGAACCAGAAAGCCGATGGCGGAGGAACTCCGCGAGCAGGTGCCTCTGATGAAGGAAATGTTAAAAGCCATGGGTGTGACTATCGTGGAAAAAGGTGGGTATGAGGCAGATGATATTTTGGGGACCATTGCAAAACGCAGCGAAGCAGAGGGACTTGAAGTATCCGTTGTGTCAGGAGACAGGGATTTATTGCAGCTTGCTACCGACCATATTAAAATCCGTATTCCGAAAACAAAGCGCACCGGAACCGAGATCGAGGATTATAATACGAAGGAAGTTTTGGACAAATATCATGTGACGCCAATCGAGTTTATCGATGTGAAAGCATTGATGGGCGATACTTCGGATAATATCCCGGGCGTTCCGGGAATCGGAGAAAAGACAGCAACAGCTCTCATTGCGCAGTACGGCAGCATTGAAAACTGTTATGCGCATGTGGATGAGATCAAGCCACCGAGGGCAAGTAAAAATTTAAAAGAAAATTATGAACTTGCACAGATGAGTAAGACATTAGCGACGATCGAGATCCATGCGGATATCGACTATGATCTGCAGAGTGCAAGATTAGAACAGATCAAAGATCTGTATACAGAGGAAGCATATCTTTTGTGCAAACGTCTGGAGTTTAAAAATATGCTTGGCAGATTTGAGGTGGATGCACCAAAGAATCAGGCGGAAGAACATTTTAAACTTGTGACAGAGAAAAAGGAAGCCGAAAAGATTTTTGCGAAGATCAAAGGCACAGAATGTGCATTCCAGATCATTCCGATGGAGGAAAAAAAGGATGCGGACATGGAAGCCGGTGGGCAGATGAATCTTTTTGCAGCACCGCAGACGAATGAATTCCTTGGAATGGCAGTCTGCTTTGGGGAGAAAGACACCTACTTTTTCAAGGCTGGGGAAGAACTGACAAGCAGCGTGTTGTCAGACCTCCTCACACACTCTGAGGCGGCAGGATACATGACACTGGATTTAAAACCGCAGCTTGGACTGCTCCATATGATCGAGCAGAGAGAGAACGGATGTCTGAACCAGAAAAACATTTTTGACAACGTCATCGCAGCATATCTGCTGAATCCGTTAAAAAATGAATATCCGTATGAAGACATCGCAAAGGATTACTGCAGCCTGATGATCCCATCGAGAGTGGATCTGCTTGGAAAGTCAGGCTATGATCTGGCAATGGATGAGAAACCGGAAGGATTTTTAAAGACAGTCTGCTTTATGGCGTACACTGCATTTTCCAGCAAAAAGGCAATGATGGAAGAACTGAAGGCAACCGGAATGGAACAGCTCTATGAAACCATTGAGATGCCGTTAGTGTTTACCCTTGCAGACATGGAACACACAGGAATTGCCATTGATGCAGTTAATCTGAAAGAGTACGGGGAGAAACTTGCAGTCCGGATCAAAGAGTTAGAAACCCGAATTTATCAGGAAGCAGGGGAAGAGTTTAATATCAATTCTCCAAAACAGTTAGGTGTAATCCTGTTTGAAAAACTCGAAATGCCTTACGGAAAGAAAACAAAGACCGGATATTCGACAGCAGCAGATGTGTTAGACAAACTTGCACCAGAGTATCCGATCGTTGCAGATATTTTGGAGTATCGTCAGCTTGCCAAGTTAAAATCCACTTATGCAGACGGACTTGCCAATTATATTAAAGAGGATGGAAGAATCCACACTTCCTTCAACCAGACGATCACAGTTACCGGAAGATTAAGCAGTACAGAACCGAATCTTCAGAATATCCCGATGAGGATCGAACTTGGCAGACTCATTCGAAAAGCATTTTTACCGGCAGAGGGATATGTGTTCATGGACGCTGATTATTCGCAGATCGAACTTCGTGTGTTAGCGCATATGTCCGGGGATGAGAAACTGATCGAGGCATACAGGGAGGCGCAGGATATCCACCGGATCACCGCATCACAGGTATTCCACATTCCATTTGACGAGGTGACGGATTTACAGCGAAGGAATGCCAAAGCGGTAAACTTTGGGATCGTATATGGAATCAGCTCCTTTGGATTAAGCCAGGATCTCAGTATCAGTAAAAAAGAGGCAGCAGAGTATATCGAACGGTATTTTGAAACATATCCAAAGATCAAGACATTTTTAGACGGACTTGTGGAGGATGCCAAAAAGAACGGATACGTGACAACCATGTTTGGAAGAAGGCGTCCGGTTCCGGAACTTTCCAGCAGTAACTTTATGCAGCGTTCTTTTGGAGAGCGTGTGGCAATGAATGCGCCAATTCAGGGAACAGCCGCAGACATTATCAAGATCGCTATGATACGTGTGCATGACAGGCTGTTAGAGGAACATTTAAAGTCAAGACTGATCATCACGGTGCACGACGAACTTTTGATCGAGACAGCAGAGGATGAGATCGACAGAGTAAAAGAGATACTGACAGAAGGTATGCAGCAGGCAGCAGATCTGAAGGTGGCTCTGGCGATTGACCTTCACACCGGAAAGAACTGGTACGAAGCAAAATAGCTTTGCATCAGAAACGGACAGCACAAAAGAAGATAAGGGTGGACGGAAAATATGAAATTTATAGGGATCACAGGTGGTGTAGGAGCTGGAAAATCAGCAGTTTTAGATTATCTGGCAACGAAACCTGGTGTGCATGTCATGCTGGCGGATGAGATTGCACATGAACTTATGGAACCGGGAACGGACTGTTATGAGCAGATCAGACAGGCTTTTCCGGAGCATGATATTTATAAGGAAGATGGACATTTTGACCGGATAAAACTGGCGAAGGTGATCTTTTCAGACGAGAACAAGCGTGCCAGGATGAACGGGATCGTACATCCGGCAGTGAAAGCATATGTGATAGCAGAAGCGAAAAGAGAGAGACAGGAAGGAAAGCTTGCACTGCTTGTTTTGGAAGCGGCACTTTTAATTGAAGAACATTATGATGAAATTTGTGATGAACTCTGGTATATTTATACCAGAGAGGAAATCCGCGAGGCAAGACTGATGGAATCCCGTGGGTATTCCAGAGAGAAGGTACAGCAGATTTTTTCGAGTCAGTTGAAGGAAGCAGAGTACCGGAAACATTGCAGTGTTGTGATCGACAACAATGAAGGGTTAGAGGAAATGCAGAGACAGATTGATGCGGCAGTGTGCGCTATCTGATGGATTTTGCAGACAATTGGAACGGATCAGGGAATTACAAAGAAAAGGTAAGTGAGAGGACACTACAGATGAATGAAACACAGACATTCGAACAGCCATATGTATTTGGACTGGACATTGGAACACGAAATGTAGTAGGTACGGTTGGATATAAGGAAGGAAATGAATTTATCGTTGTGGCACAGTATGTCATGCAGCATGAGACAAGGGCGATGATCGATGGACAGATTCATGACATTGGCCGTGTGGGCAAAGTGATCCAGACGGTAAAAGAGGAATTGGAGAAACAGATTGAATGTCCGCTGACAGAAGTATGTATCGCAGCAGCCGGTCGTGTGTTAAAAACAGTAACGACAAATGTAGAATATGAATATCCGGAAGAGACCGTTGTTACGAAGGAAGATATCCATACACTGGATCTGCTTGGAATTGAAAAGGCACAGTCCCTATTAAAAGAGAAAAATGACACAAGATACAAGTTTTACTGCGTGGGATATTCTGTTGTGAAATACTATCTGAATGAGGAGGTTTATTCCAACATCGAAGGACATAAGGCAGAGGTCATCAGTGAGGATATCATCGTGACATTTTTGCCGGAGGATGTTGTGGACGGACTGTATTCTGCAGTGGCGCAGGCAGGTCTTGAAGTTGCCAATATGACATTGGAGCCTATTGCAGCGATCGATGTTGCCATCCCGGAATCGTTCCGTATGCTGAATATCGCGTTAGTCGATGTCGGAGCCGGAACATCGGATATTTCCGTCACGAAAGATGGAAGTATCATCGCCTATGGCATGATTCCACTCGCCGGAGATGAACTGACAGAACTGATCGTACAGCATTATCTGGTCGATTTCCAGACCGCAGAGCGTATCAAGCTTGCAAGTACGACCGGGGAAATGATCACATACAAAGATATCATGATGATCGAGCACTCCATTCCTGCGAAGGAAGTATGGGAACTCATAGAGCCTGTAACAGATAAAATGACGACCGCAGTGGCGGAGAAAATCAAAGAGTTAAATGGCGGACAGACTGTCAGTGCTACATTTGTCGTTGGTGGAGGCGGAAAAATCCACGGTTACACCGAGATGCTGGCAGATAAACTTGGACTTCCACAGGAGCGTGTTGCTCTCCGCGGTGAGGAAGTACTGCAGGAAGTAACCTTTGAACAGCCGGATATCGAAAAAGATCCGCTCATCGTAACTCCGATCGGTATCTGTCTGAATTATTATGACCAGAAAAACAGTTTTATCATGGTACATTTGAACGGCGAACGGATTAAGATGTATGACAACAATAAGCTTCTGATCATGGATGCCGCATTACAGGCGGGAGTAGCCAATGAAGATCTGTTTCCAAAACGTGGAAAAGAAGTGAACTATACCGTCAATGGTGTGGCAAAAGTGGAGAGGGGTCTGCCAGGGGAATCTGCTGTGATCACTATGAATGGAAAACCGGCAGGCATCAATACTAAGTTAGAACCGAATTCAGAGATCGAGATCTGCCCATCCACTGCGGGAGCGGATGCCATGATCACCATCGAGCAGTTAGAGGAGTACCATACATCCACCATAACATTTATTGTCAACGGCAGGAAAATCGTATGCCCGCGTTTTGTTGAGGTAAATGGTAAATTAGAACCAGCCTCTTACCTGATCAAAGAGGGAGACGAAATTGAGACGAGGGCTTATTATACCGTCGAGCAGATCGCAGAATTTATGGATGTGGAGATCGACACGGAAAAAGAGATCATTGTGAATAACCGGGTGGTCGACCTGAATTATTTTGTCTATGAGAACTTTAATATTGAGTGGACGATCCTGTCCTTCCGCACACATGTGTCTGATACAATAGAGGAGATGGCCGCTGAAGGCATTGAAGAAACAGCAGATACGGCAGAGGCACCGGAGGAGAATGTTTCAGACAGCGGAACGGCAGGTGAGACAGAAGACAGCGTACCAGCGGATGATGCATCTGTGACAACGGATGAAGAAACGCAGACGGCGGAGGAAAGTCCGGCAGATAACGAAACTTCGGAGGAAGCCAAAGAGAAGGAAACGCATTCTGTGGAAGTTATCATCAATGGCACACCGGTCACGCTGACAGGAAGAGAGTCCTATATGTTTGTGGATCTCTTTGAATTTTACGAATTTGACCTTTCTGCCTCTGCAGGAAGAGCGATCATTACAAAATTAAATGGCCAGAATGCACAGTACACCGCAGAATTAAAAGATGGTGATGTGATCGAACTGGCTTGGAAAGAGAAATAGATTTATGGAATTATGCAGTATTGCAAGCGGAAGCAGCGGAAATTGTATCTGTGTCGGCTCAGATGACTGTCATGTGCTGATCGATGCGGGAATCAGTGGAAAAAGGATTGAGAACGGTTTAAACAGTATTGATCTAAAGACTGCAGATATGCAGGGAATCCTCATCACACATGAGCATATCGACCATATCGCAGGACTCGGAGTGATTGCAAGAAGATATGGCATTCCGATGTATGCAACAGGGGAAACCGTTGATGCTATTTTACATACAAAAACCGTTGGAAAAATAGACGAGGCACTTTTTCAGGTGATCGAGTCGGAAAGGGAGTTTACAATCGGTGATCTTACGATCGAACCGGTGTCCATCTCCCATGATGCGGCAGATCCGGTTGCCTACAAGATCAGACAGCAGGAAAAGAACGTGGCAGTCATGACAGACCTTGGAACCTATGACGACCATATTGTGGAGAAGCTGCAGAATGTGGACGTGCTGCTCTTAGAAGCCAACCATGACGTGCGCATGCTTCAGGCAGGAGCATATCCATATCCTCTGAAACAGCGTATCCTTGGGGATAAAGGACATTTGTCGAACGAGCGGAGTGGACAATTGTTAGGAAAAGTGCTCCACGATCATTTGAAACATATCGTGTTAGGACATCTGAGCAAAGAAAATAATTATCCGGAGCTTGCCTATGAGACGGTGCGTCTGGAAGTGGAGCTGGGAGATAACCCTTATAAGGGCGATGATTTCCCAATGTTTGTGGCGAAGCGTGACGAAGTATCGCAAAAAATAGTATTCTAATAACATTTATTAGATGATTTAATAAATAAAAAGAGCTTAAGTAGTGGAAATAATAAAAAGAGTATGCTAATATGGAACATAATTAAAATTTATCTTGGTAACGTGAGAAAAATCTGACGGAACCGGGCAGAATACAGTGAGGAGGCATGAACCATGGAACATAATGCAAATAAAACCATTATTACAGTAGTAGGAAAAGATACAGTAGGTATCATTGCAAAAGTCTGTACTTATCTGTCAGAAAATGGAGTAAATGTTTTAGATATTTCCCAGACCATCGTATCTGGATACTTCAATATGATGATGATCGTTGACATGACAAAGGCTGCAAAAGCTTTTGCAGACTGCCAGAAAGATCTGGACGTATTGGGCGAGGAGATCGGCGTATCGATCAAGTGCCAGAAAGCAGAGATCTTCGATATGATGCACAGAATCTAGGGAGGAAAGCAGTAAATGATTAATTTCTTTGAGGTAAATGAGACAAATAAAATGGTCGAACAGGAAAATCTTGATGTCCGTACCATTACCATTGGTATCAGTCTCTTAGAGTGTATTGATTCCAATCTGGATAAATTAAATGAAAATATTTATAACCGCATCACAACTGTTGCAAAAGATCTTGCCGCAGTGGGCGAGAAAATCGAGCATGAATTTGGAATTCCGATCGTGAACAAACGGATTTCCGTGACACCGATCGCATTGGTAGGTGGTTCTGCATGTAAGACACCGGAAGATTTTGCAACGATCGCCGACACTTTAGACCGCGCCGCTGAAAAAGTGGGAGCAAACCTGATCGGCGGATATTCTGCACTGGTTTCCAAGGGAATGACAACAGCAGACGAGATGCTGATCCGGTCTATTCCGATAGCACTTGGCAGAACGAACCGTGTGTGCAGTTCGGTCAATCTTGCGTCTACAAAGACAGGTATCAACATGGACGCAGTCAAATTAATGGGTGAGATTTTATTAGAGGTGGCGGAACAGTCGAAAGACCGTGATTCCGTGGACTGTATGAAGCTTGTAGTGTTCTGCAATGCGCCGGATGATAATCCGTTTATGGCAGGAGCTTTCCACGGTGTGACAGAGGCGGATGCGATCATCAATGTCGGAGTCAGTGGACCGGGCGTTGTTAAGACAGCTCTTGAAAAAGTGCGCGGCGAGAATTTTGAAGTGCTCTGCGAGACGATCAAAAAGACAGCGTTTAAAGTAACACGTGTCGGACAGCTTGTCGCACAGGAGGCATCAAGACTTTTAAATATTCCGTTTGGTATTGTTGATCTGTCCTTGGCACCAACACCGGCAATCGGTGACAGTGTGGCAGACATTCTCTGCGAGATCGGCTTAGAGTATGCAGGAGCACCGGGAACGACAGCAGCTTTGGCACTGTTAAATGATCAGGTGAAAAAAGGTGGTGTCATGGCATCTTCTTATGTCGGCGGTCTGAGTGGTGCATTCATTCCGGTCAGTGAAGATCAGGGAATGATCAATGCAGTTCAGGCTGGTGCCATCACGCTGGAAAAATTAGAGGCGATGACCTGTGTATGTTCCGTTGGCCTTGATATGATCGCAATTCCAGGTGATACGAAAGCAACTACGATCTCCGGTATGATCGCAGATGAGATGGCGCTCGGTATGATCAATCAGAAAACAACAGCCTGCCGTCTGATTCCAGTCATAGGAAAAGGTGTTGGCGAACAGGTAGAATTCGGTGGACTGTTCGGTTATGCGCCGATCATGCCGGTAAATAAATTTTCCTGTGATGATTTCATCAACCGTGGCGGAAGAATTCCGGCACCGATCCATAGCTTTAAAAACTAGAATTCAGGACTGCTCACTTTTGTGGGCAGTTTTTTTCGTTATGGTTCATCCGTCAGCAACGGTTATCCGAGAAAAGAGTGAGTTTTATTATATATTAATACAACTTATATAACTTAGTAAATAAATTCATGACACTAATAAGAGCCAATCCATTGTAAAAATAAAACTGCAATGCTAATATAAAAAGGTATTGAATCATTACACAGATAAATGAACTTTGTAGAACAGAGGAGAGTAGGAGGATTTATGAAATCAATCTCATTAGCAAATGAACTTGCAGGAAATTCATATCCAGGACGTGGAATCGTCATCGGAAAATCCGCAGATGGTAAATATGCAGTAACTGCTTACTTTATTATGGGTAGAAGTGAGAACAGCCGCAACCGTGTGTTTGTGGAGGATGGGGAAGGAATCCGTACACAGGCATTTGATCCTTCGAAATTAAGTGATCCAAGCCTGATTATTTATGCTCCGGTTCGTGTACTTGGCAATAAAACAATTGTTACCAATGGGGATCAGACAGACACGATTTATGAGTTGATGGATAAACAGCAGACGTTTGAGCAGGCATTAAGAACCAGAGAGTTTGAGCCGGATGCTCCAAACTATACACCAAGAATTTCCGGAATTATGCACATTGACAATGGAACTTACAATTATGCAATGTCTATTTTAAAGAGCAATAATGGAAATCCGGATGCATGTAACCGTTATACATTTGCATATCAGAATCCAGTTGCCGGAGAAGCACATTTTATCCACACATATATGGGAGACGGAAACCCGCTTCCAAGTTTTGAGGGAGAACCAAAGCTTGTTGGTCTGGAAGGAGACATTGATACCTTTACCAGTCTGGTATGGGAAAATCTTAATGAGGAGAACAAAGTTTCCTTATTTGTACGTTACATTGACATTGAAACCGGAAAATACGAGACAAGAATTGTAAATAAAAATAAGTAAAGACCATAAATTTTTTAGAAAATCAAAGATAAGCAGGAGCGGAGATTAAGATGAAAGAATTAGAGTTAAAATACGGATGTAATCCAAACCAGAAACCATCCAGAATTTATATGGAAAACGGCGAGCTTCCAATCAAAGTGTTAAACGGAAAACCGGGTTATATCAACTTTTTAGATGCATTTAACGGCTGGCAGCTGGTAAGTGAATTAAAGAAAGCAACCGGACTTCCGGCAGCAACCTCTTTTAAACATGTATCTCCGGCTGGAGCAGCAGTTGGACTTCCATTGTCTGAGGTAGAGCGCAAAATCTATTGGGTAGACGATATGGACGTAGAGTTCACACCGCTTGCAAACGCCTATATCAGAGCCAGAGGCGCGGACAGAATGTCTTCTTTCGGCGATTTCATTTCCTTATCCGATGTCTGTGACAAAGAGACAGCACTTGTAATCAAACGAGAGGTGTCTGATGGTGTGATCGCACCGGGCTATACAGATGAGGCACTTGAGATTTTAAAGGCAAAGAAAAAAGGAAACTACAACGTGATCGAGATCGATCCGGATTATGTACCGGCTCCGATCGAACATAAAGAAGTGTTTGGAATCACATTTGAACAGGGAAGAAATGAACTTGTGATCGATGAGCATTTCTTTGACAACATCGTGACAGAGAATAAGGAAATCCCGGATTCTGCAAAAATGGATCTTGCCATTTCCATGATCACATTAAAATACACACAGTCCAATTCCGTATGCTATGTCAAAGGTGGACAGGCAATCGGTATCGGTGCCGGACAGCAGTCCAGAATTCACTGTACCAGACTGGCCGGCTCTAAGGCAGATAACTGGTGGTTACGCCAGTCTCCACAGGTGCTCGGACTTCAGTTTTTAGATAAGATTGGACGTGCAGACAGAGATAATGCGATCGATCTCTACATCGGTGAGGACTATATGGATGTGCTTGCAGATGGCGCATGGGAGAATATTTTTAAAGTAAAACCGGAAGTGTTTACAAGGGAGGAAAAACGCGCATGGTTAGATAAAAACACTGACGTTGCGCTTGGTTCCGATGCATTCTTCCCATTTGGAGATAATGTGGAACGTGCTCATAAGAGCGGAGTGAAATACATCGCCCAGCCAGGTGGTTCTATCCGTGATGATCATGTCATTGCAACCTGTAACAAATACGGCATTGCCATGGCATTCACCGGAATCCGCTTATTCCATCATTAATAAGATCATATAATTGATAGAAAAACTTTAGTGAGAGTTTCGCCACTATGATTGCAAAAGGGGGAACATTCCATGAGCGAAGTATATGAAAAATTAATGAAATGCTATAAAAGTGTCCGGGAGAAAACGGATTTCGTCCCGGAGGCGGCACTTATTTTAGGTTCCGGTCTTGGTGATTACGCAGATGATCTGAAAATCGAGGCATCGGTCAACTATGCGGATATCGAAGGTTTTCCGGTATCCACAGTGAAAGGACATAAGGGAAGATTTGTGTTCGCACATGTAGAGGGTGTGCCCATGGTGATCATGCAGGGACGTGTGCACTATTATGAGGGATATCCGATGTCGGATGTAGTGCTTCCAACACGTCTTATGGGACTTCTCGGAGCAAAAAAGATCATTCTGACCAACGCGGCAGGCGGTGTGAATTATAACTTCAAACCGGGAGATTTTATGCTCATCACAGATCACATCACAACTGCGGTCCCGAATCCCCTGATCGGAGAAAATATTGACGAACTCGGAACGAGATTTCCGGATATGAGTGAGGTGTATGCACCGGAATTACAGGAAAAAGTGAGAAAGGCGGCAGAAAAACTTCAGATACCACTGCAGGAGGGCGTTTACATGCAGTTTACCGGACCAAGCTATGAGACACCGGCAGAGATCCGCATGTGCAGGACATGGGGAGGCGATGCAGCAGGAATGAGCACCGCATGTGAGGCGGTGGCAGCCAATCATATGGGAATGAAAGTCTGTGGTATTTCCTGTATTACCAACCTTGCCGCCGGCATGTCAAAACAAAAGCTGGATCACAAAGAAGTGCAGGAGACAGCAGACCGTGTTTCCAGACAGTTCAAACAACTGGTCACAGAAGTGATAAAAACAATCTGAATCATTACAGTAGAACAATTTCACGGGTGTATTCATTTCGTGGGATTGTTCTGTTTTTTTGCGCAAGTACCTGTTCATAGAGATCAGCCGCAAAAATATCTTTTTCAAGAAGCCAGAAGGCATCGTCAGAAAGCGTCTGTCTGGCATTTGCAAGCTTCCCTATCAGTGGAATATCCGTGTGTTTTTTGATCTCGCCAAGTACGTCAGAAGACGATTTTTTGAATCCAAGCGGGCGCAGGTAAGGGACATAACCAAGCTGTTTTGCCTGCTTATAATCTTCGGCTGTCATATGCAGCAGAATATGCGTAAAAATACGGCTCATGCGTGCGTAAGTAATGTCGCGGCTCTGATTTAAGGCAGCAAACTGCGTGAAAGAGGAAAATGCACTGCGGTTCTTTTTCAGACGGTTCGCAATTTCAATATTACAGTCGGCAAAGCAGGCAAGTGCTTCTGCCGGATAAAAAAGCAACAGATAATTTAAAATACCGGAAAAATCATCCGCTTCCAGATAAGTGGAGGAGGCGAGATATTCTGAAAAAATCTGGAAAGCTTCCTGTGGCATGGCAGCAGAAAAAGATGCAAAATCCGGGGCAGAGCCGGAAGAACTGCCGGAAGAGCCAGCCTGTTTTAAAGTCTGCCGGATGGCAGAAGCAGAGGCATTTTTTAAGAGAATATCGGTGTCATGATATCCGGCACCTTCCCGCAGAATCGGATAAGGTGTAATCTGTGATCCGCAGGTTTTTAATGCTTTCAGGTATTCGATGCCAAGAATATTATTTGGTGTGGATAAGAGGCTGGTAAGCTGCTCTGTCTGCAAGGCAGCGTCGGAAGATTCAGCACTAAGATAAGATTTTAATGCCAGAATCCTGGCGGCAGGAAAATTTTTCCCTTCTTTTAAATAACGATTGAGGGCATCCTGATAAGAACGGGGCTCATCGGCAAGAATGCCTGCGATTTTATTTAATTGGGAAAGGTCTGCATTTTCAGCGCCAAAACACAGGTAGTCGATACAGCCCATCCGTGTAAAGAGCGCGACACCTGCTCTGGCAAAATATTCTGCAGAAGCGCAGGCAAAAAGAGCAGGGAGTTCCAGCACAAGATCCGCACCGCAGGAGAGTGCCATTCTGGCGCGTTCGTATTTGTCTGTGATGGCAGGTTCTCCCCGCTGCACAAAATCTCCGCTCATGGCGACAATGACATAATCGCTGTCTGTTTCCTCTTTTATTTTTGCTATCTGATAAGCATGTCCATTGTGAAATGGATTGTATTCTGCAATAATGCCTGTAATTTTCATGGGATGATCCTTTCCTGGCTGTCTCAAAATGACTTAGTAGTAACATAACCATTTTTATAAGAAAAATCAAGTGACTGTTGAACCGTGTTTCGTGATTGTAATGCGGATGATAAGAAATTGGCCGTGACAGCGTAGTTTTCTATTATGAAACGGTAAGTAGAATCGTTAAAAAATTGACAAGATGTTTCGTATTAAATACACGAAATATGGCAAAAAGTGGCTTGTCGCACAGAAAAGAAAGGCGTATACTAAAACCATATGTGGTCTGTCTGAGAAGACCCGAAAAAGTAGAAAATGCCATAAGGCACAATATAGTTGATAGAGGAGAAAAATCATGAACGTATTAGTAATTAACTGTGGTAGTTCATCACTGAAATACCAGCTCATTGATTCAGAAACAGAAGCAGTACTGGCAAAAGGTCTCTGCGAGAGGATCGGGATCGACGGAAGATTAGTTTACCAGAAAACAGGTCTCGACAAAGAGATTACAGAAGCAGCTATGCCAACACACAAACAGGCGATCCAGATGGTACTGGATGCTATCGTAAATCCTAAGACAGGTGCTTTAAAGAGCCTTGCAGAGGTAGATGCTGTCGGACACCGTGTCGTACATGGCGGAGAGAAATTTGCAAGTTCTGTTGTTCTGACAGAGGAAGTTCTGGCTCAGATCGAAGAGTGTAACGATCTTGCACCACTTCACAATCCTGCAAACCTGATCGGAATCCGTGCCTGCCAGGAATTAATGCCAAACGTGCCTATGGTTGGTGTATTTGATACTGCTTTCCATCAGACAATGCCTAAGAAAGCATACCTTTACGGTCTGCCTCATGAATATTATGAGAAATACAAAGTAAGAAGATACGGCTTCCACGGAACAAGCCACAGCTTTGTATCCAAACGTCTGGTAGAGTACCTTGGAATGGATTTAAATAACTCCAAAGTGATCGTAGCACATCTTGGAAACGGAGCTTCTGTCAGCGCAGTTGTCAATGGAAAATGTGTTGATACTTCCATGGGACTTACTCCATTAGAAGGTCTTGTCATGGGAACCCGTTCCGGTGATATCGATCCTGCCATCATGGAGTTCATCGCTCACAAAGAGGGCAAGAACATCGACGAGATCATGACCGTTCTGAACAAGAAGTCCGGTGTATACGGCCTGTCCAACAACCTGTCTTCCGATTTCCGTGATCTGGAAGATGGTTATAACAGGGGTGATGAGCATTGCATCCGCACAATGAACACCTATTGCTACCGTGTAGCAAAATACATCGGTTCTTATGTAGCAGCCATGAACGGTGTAGATGTGATCTGCTTTACCGCAGGTATCGGTGAGAACGCACCTCTGGTTCGTTCCCTGGTATGCGAGCATCTGGGCTTCCTGGGCGTATCCATTGATGAGGATGCGAACCACAAGCGCGGCGAGGAGATCGCGATTTCCACTCCTGACAGTAAGACCACTGTAATGGTAATTCCTACGAATGAGGAACTTGCTATTGCCAGAGAGACAGTAAGTTTGGTAAAATAGGTTCGACGGAACCTTAAGAATGAGAACACCCATCAACCGGAGGCTCCGATTGATGGGTGTTTTATTATGGTAAGGAATGAACAGAGGGAGAAAATGTTATGAAGAAAAATGTGATCGTAGGACAGTCCGGAGGTCCCACCGCGGTGATCAATGCCAGTCTTGCCGGTGTCTATACCATATACGGTATGCGTTACGGCATCCAAGGTCTTTTGGAGAAAAAGATAGTAGATCTTGGAGAGAAAATACGTAACGATATGGATGTGGAACTTCTGAAGAGAACACCTGCATCCTTCCTGGGCTCCTGCCGCTATAAGCTGCCGGAGAGCAGTGAAGATAAAGCTATCTATGAGAAAATATTTGCAATTCTGGAAGAACTGGAGATTACGGCATTTTTCTATATCGGCGGTAATGACTCCATGGACACCATAAAAAAGCTTTTCGATTATGCCCAGACA
>OGFZ01000555.1_pt1 | contig 21896 bp, 14 predicted proteins | sample 1571081 | NCBI WGS metagenome assembly OGFZ01 (sample SAMEA2582039, study PRJEB24529) | metagenome | biome: Human gut stool | place: China | collected 2011
AGCAGAAGCCCGATTCGGGCAGCACGGTGAAGTTCACCCCGTCGGTCGAGTACTCCACCTGCCAGTAGACGGGGCCGTAGATGCTCGTGCCGCCGGCGTTGCCCTGCGAGTTGGTGAAGTTGAGCGAGAGGTTTGCGCCGGCGCCCTCGGTCGAGAATTTCAGCGCCACGGCGTAGCCCGTGTTTTCGGCGAAGTCCCACCAGTAGGTGTTCTCGAATTTCAGGGCGTTCTTGCTGTTCAGCCCGGCGCTGGTCGTGAGTCCGTTGTACTCGTTGTCCAGGAGGTATTTGGCTGCGGGGTCGGTGCACCAGAGCGAGCCGTTGCCCCTATCCGGGGCGATCGTTCCGTCGGCGTTGGTCCTGACCTCGGCGTTGTTCCAGTTCCACTCGACGAGCGTCTGGCGGTTGGAGCTCGATTCCGAAGCGGCGAGGTCGATCTCCTCCTTTTCGAGCACGCGGACCGAGTAACGGCCGATGTACCCCTCGTTGGTGTAGCCGTAGCGGGGCTGGAGGTCGTGGACGATGACGCCGCTCAACGTGCCCTTGCCTTTGGGCATGCCGCTGCCGTCGCGCCGCCAGGGAGTCTTGTTGTTGACCAGCATCGAGATCGCGCCGCCGTCCTTGTCACAGAGCGTTCGGGGTACGCAGCTGGTGTGGTTGGCCGTTCCGAAATAGCCTTCGTTGACGTTGGTGTAGCTGCCGTCGGGCAGGGCGAATTCCACCTCCCGGAGCGAGACGTAGGTGTAAATGTCCTCGTCGGTGAGCTGGCCGATCGACTTCTCCTTGCGGATGAGGTCGCTGGCCGTTCCGGGCGTCTGGCTGACGATGTTGGCCGCCGTCAGTCCGCTGAGCGTGTAGCGTTCGGGATCGGCCTCCTTGGTGAGGGTCACGCCGTTGAGCGAGATTTTCACCTGCGAGTAGCGTTTCAGCGTGTTGTCGTCCGCCGCGTCGAATTGCAGGCGGTATCCGTAGCTGCCGTCGAGCATCTGCACGTAGGCCGTCTTGGCGTTCACCGTGTAGTCGGTGGCGTTGCGTTCCGTGTTGGGCGTCGTCTCCACGTTGGCGTTGTCCTTGTCGCTGATCACGATGCCCTCGAAGCTGGCTTCGGGATTGTTGATCACGACCTGTCCGCTCTCGCCCTTGATCAGCGTGCGGTAGTCGGCTTCGTAGGTCTGTTCGACGACGAACGGCGCCGCGGGCGTAAGCTCTCCGGCCGTTTCCGGCAGCGAGAAGGCGATCGACGCGCTGCGCGGGCCTTCCGAGTCGTTCTCCTTCACGTCGAACGACAGCACTTTGTCTTCGAGCGTGATGTTCTCGATCCAGTCGGCCGACGCGCCTTCGTAGGTCGGCGTGCAGACCACCTTGCCGAGCAGGCTGCCCAGGTTGTGCTTCAGCTCGGCCTTGATGGTCGTGGCCTTGCGCGTGGTCTTGGCGCGGTAGGGCGTGAAGGTCATGCAGGCCTCTTCGGTCGCCTGCGTGACGGTCAGCGTGACGGCGTGTTTCTTCTCCTTGGCGTCGATATAGGTCAGCGTGATCGCGGCCTGCCGTTTGCGCGGCGAGTTGTTCTTCAGGGTGCTGAACGTGACGGCGTCGGTTCCGACGGCCAGGTTTTCGATCCACTCCTCGTCCGGCTCGGGCGTTTCGTCGTCGTCCTCGTCGGGAATCACCGAATAGACGATGGTGTCCCGGATCTGTTTGTAATCCTCCCGGAGGTTGTTGTCAAGCCCGATGCGGAGGTCCCAGGGGTTGCTGAAAATCTCGATGCGGCTCTCCTCCAACGACAGGATGGGGTCTTCGCCCTCCTGCGTCATGCGTACCGCCTGTTCGAGTCCGCCGCGGGTGAAGATGATGTCCACGGTGCGCGGCACGCCGTAGTTGGCGCCGTATTTGAACAGTACGGGGGTGTTCCCCGAGCCGTTCAGGCGGTTGATGGAGGCCCATTCCACGTCTTCCGACAGACGGACCGACCATTCGCCAGTGGAATAGATCCGCACCTGGGTGGAGCCGGCGTCCGAAGTCAGCGTGTATTTGTTGGAATCCACATTCAGCGGCAGGTTCATGTCCGAATCCATTTCGCATCCGGTCAGCAGGAGCAGCGCCGTGACGAGGGGCAGGATGCCCGTGCGCCACGCTTTGTAGATGCTGTCTGTAAGGTTATTTTTCATCGTTGTGTTTTTTTGTTCGTTCCGTCGGCCTTACATGCCGTATTCGTTATAGGCCTTGTTGTCGAGTGCGCCGCCCGAATAGACGACCTCCTTGTCGGGGATCGGGTAGTATTCGTGGCAGGGGAGCATGTTGTCCTTGAGCGTCGGGTAGTTGGTGTATTCGTAGGTCATCTGATACCAGATTCCCCAGCGTACCAGGTCGAACTTGCGCTGGAATTCGCCCAGCAGTTCGCGTCCGCGCTCCTTCTGGATCTCCTCCAGAAGCGCATCTTTGTTCTTGAAGACGTAGGCGGTGGTTCCGGCGCGTTCCCGGACCATGTTCAGGTAGCGGACGGCCTCGTCGGAGTCCTCCGTCTCGGCGTAGCACTCCGCCATCATCAGGATGGCGTCGGCATAGCGGAATACCTTCTGGTTGGAGAAGTCGGCGGTGTTCTGCATCCCCGGACACCAGAATTTCGGGCCGAGCCACGGACGGGTTCCCACGCCCGAGAAGGGCTTGCCGTCGTATTCCCACGCCATGTTCAGCGTTTTGCGCTTGTCGTTGCTTTTTTTGGTCTGGAGACCGTCGCAGAAGTAGCTGTTGGGGCGCATGGAGGTCCAGGTGGTCATGCCCGTGCCCATTTCGGGAATCTCCACGCCGTCGTAGATGCCCTTGCCGTTGTGGTACGGAGTGGTGATGGCTGCCACGTTGGTCGTGACGGACAGTCCGCCGGGCGTGTAGGTGCGCTGCACCTCGAAGATCGACTCCGGGGTGTTCTTGTTGCGGAACATGATGTCTTCGAGCGGATACTGTTGCAGGTCGCCGTAGATTTTCTCCAGTTCGCCGAGCGCCTCGAGGGCGTCGTCCCAGCGGTGGTTCCACTGCGCGAGCTTGGCAATCATCATCCAGCCCATCGCGGCGCCCATGCGGTTGTCCGCGACCTCCGACGAACGCACCTGGTCCATCGAGGGCACGTAACGCTGCAATTCGTCGATCAGGTAGTCGCGGGTCTCCTTTGCCGACATGCGGCCCATGTGGGCGATCTCCTGCATCACCTGTTGGTCGGCGACCTCCTTGGTGTAGAAGGGCACGTCGCCGAAGATGCAGGTCAGCAGCCAGTAGTAGAACGAGCGGATGACCACGCCTTCGGCCAGCAGCGGCAACTTGTCGGCTTCCGAAGACTCCTTGATGTCGTTCAGGGGCGAACGTTCGATGGCGGCGATGGTCGAGTTGCAGTACATGACGCCCTTGTAGCACTGGGTCCATATCTTCTGGCCGTTGAGCGGCTTCGCGGGGGATATGTCGAGCTGGGCGTCCTTGGTCCCCGAAGCGATGTACATCAGGTCGGTGACGCCTTCGGTCATAATCAGGAAACAGTAGTCGTAGATGCTGTTGATCGGTATGTAGCAGGCGTTCAGGCCCGCCAGGCATTGCGCCCGGGTCTTGTAGTACTCCTTGGGCCCTACGAACGACGTGGGGTGTTCGTCCAGGTCGCACGCGCTGAACAGCAGGGCGGCGGTTGCCGTGGCTGCCAGCAGGTATTTTTTCAGGAAACTGTATGATTTCATGGTCTTGGCTGTTAGTATCTGATCTGGAGGCTGAAAATAATGGTCCGGGGCTTGGGATAGGCGCCGATGTCGACGCGCCGCAGGGCCGAGTTGGAACTCGATGTCGAAACGTCCGGGTCGAATCCGTTGTATTTCTTCCACAGGTAGAGGTTCTCGCCGCTGACGCTTACGCGGATGTCGCGCAGGCGGTTTTTGGTGACCTTGCGCATGTCGAACGTGTAGCTCGCGGAGATGTTCTTCAGCCGCAGGTATCTTGCGTCGTGCACCAGCCGGTCGCTGGGCAGGGCGTCGTAGCTGCCGGCCATCGGCAGGTTCGAATTCGGGTTGCGGACCGGATGCCAGGAGTTCTGCATGTACTTGTATTGGTTGGTATAGGGCGAACCGTTGCCCATCCAGAGTTCGGCGACGTTGTAGATCTTGCCGCCGATCGAGTAGTTGAAGAAGAAGCTGAATGTGAAGTTATGGATGTTGAACGTGTTCTGGATACCGCCGTAGAGGTCCGGGTCGGCCGATCCGAGGTAGACCAGGTCGTCGCTGTTCAGCGCTCCGTCGTGGTTGATGTCCTGATAGCGGGCGTATCCGGGCTTGAAGGTGTTGCCGCTGGCCGAGGCGTAGGCCTTGGTGATCTTGTTGCGCTCGACCTCTTCCTGGTTGTGCCATACGCCGCCGTAGCGGAATCCCCAGAGGGCGTTGAGCGTGTAGCCCTTCTTGTAGCCGTACATCATGTAGGTGGTTCCCGACGACGACGGCGACGAGTAGGCTGTCACGAAGTCTTCCGAGGCGATGTCGTCCACCATCTGCCTGTTGCGCGACAGGGTGAGGGTCGTCGACCACTGGAATTTCGGACGGACGATGTTGCGGCTTTCGACGGTGAGTTCCCACCCCTTGTTGGTGGTGCGTCCGGCGTTGGCGAAGTAGTTGGTGTAACCCGTCTGCGAGGCTACCTGTACGGTCAGCAGCAGGTCGCGGGTCTTGATCAGATAGGCGTCGGCCGTGACGTTGAGCCGTCCGTCGAACAGCGAGATGTCGGCTCCGAGAGTATACTGGTCGGAGGTTTCCCACGTCAGGTCGGGTGATGCCAGACGCGACGGGTAGACCGCCAGTTGCTGCGTGCCTCCCATCAGGTAGCCGCTCGTCGAGTTGCCGACGGCTGCCAGCGAACGGTAGGCCGAGATGGCGTCGTTACCGGTGCGTCCGAGGCTGGCGCGCAGGGCCAGTTCGTCGATCCACTTGGCTTTTTGCAGGAACTTCTCGTTGGCGATGTTCCAGCGGAGGGCCGCCGAGGGGAAGAATCCCCATTTCTTGTTGGCGGCGAAGTTCGAGGCGCCGTCGTAACGGGCCGTGAACGTAACGTAGTAACGCTCCTTGTAGTTGTAGTTCAGACGTCCGAACACCGACATCTTGGTCCAGTCCGTGTGGTTGGTGCTGATCGAGGTGTTCTGCTTGTCGGGAACCGCGGCCATGTTGTTCCAGGTGAGTTCGTCGAGCGTGTAGCCGCGCCCGGTGATGCTCAGGTTGTTGTCGTACTTGATCTGCGCGGTGTATCCGCCCAGCACGTCGAAATTGTGGCCGCTCTTGGGGCGCAATTCGTAGTAGACCGTATTTTCGCTTGAGAAACTCGTGTCGTCGTACTCGTCGCGGCTGGCGTAACCGCCTTCGTTCTCCTTCTTGGCCGGCAGGTATCCCGGCTCGTAGTAGCGTCCGTGGCGCTGGTAGGAGTAGTAGGTGAACTGGCTGCGCAGCTTCAGCCCCTTGACGGGGGTCACTTCGACGAATGCGCTGTTGTTGAGCGAAATGCGCCGGGCGTTCTTGAGGCAGTGGTCGAGCATGATGCGCGGGTTGTTGAATTTCTGTCCCGAGTACCACAGGTCGTTCATGTCGGATGTGGGGGAGAGGAACGGGCTGAGGAACACGGCGGCGTTCCACCAGTTGGTTCCGCCGATGGTGGCCAGGTTTTCGTCCTGATCGCGGTAGGTGTAGCTCAGGTTCAGTCCGGCCTTGAGCCATTTGGCGAACTCGTGGTCGACCTTCAGGCGCGCCGAGTAACGTTTCAGCCCGCTGTTGTCGATGATTCCCTGCGTTTCGTTGAATCCGGCCGAGGCGTAGTAGGAGCTTTTCGCGGAGGCTCCCGAAATCGAAAGGTCGTAATTCTGATAGAGCGCCGTGCGCGTGATGGTGTCGATCCAGTTCGTGCCGACGCCTTTGGCCTCGGGGTTGGGGAAGGGGTATTTCGACATCGGTGAGTCGGGTTCGATTTTATCGTTGCCGTCGGCGCTTGAGAAGAAATAGGCGTAGTCGTTGCGGTAGCGGGCGACCTCCGTGGCATCCATGATGTCGAGCTGACGCGGGAGCTGCGAAAATCCCAGGTCGGTCTTGAAGGTGATGTTGGGGCGTCCGTCTATGCCGCGGCCCTTCTTGGTCGTGATCACGATCACGCCGTTCGAGCCGCGTGCGCCGTAGATGGCCGTCGACGAGGCGTCCTTCAGCACCGAGATCGACTCGATGTCCGCGGAGTTGATGTCGTTCAGGTCGTGAATGCCGTCGATGACGCCGTCGACGATGATCAGCGGTTCGTTCGATGCCGAGATCGAGCGCGTGCCGCGGATACGGATCGAGGTCGTGGCGCCCGGCTCTCCGGTCGTGGCCATGATGTCGGCGCCGGCGATGCGGCCCTGGAGGGCCTGGTCGACCGAAACCACCGGCACGTCCTTGATGTCGCTCATCTTGACGTTGGCCACCGAACCCGTCAGGTCGGTTTTCTTCACCGTGCCGTAGCCGATCACGACCACTTCGTCGATGGTCTGCTTGCTCTGTTCGAGTTTCACGTCGACCTTCGTGCGCGCGCCGACCTTTTCGGTTTTGGCTTCATAGCCGATGTACTGGAAGGTCAGCGAAGCGCCTTCGGGAACCTGGATCGAATAATCGCCCGTGGCGTTGGTGCTGGCGCCGTTCGTCGTGCCCGTCACCAGTACGGTCGCGCCGATCAGCGGCTCGCCGCTCTGGTCCGTAACCTTGCCCGTTACGGTATGTTTGGTTCCGCTTTTCTGCGCGAAGGCAGGCGCTGCCGTCAGCACTCCCGAAACCAGCAGGATCAGTAATATGATATATTGTTTCATGCGAATTTTTATTTAAGTGCAACTCCTGATGCTTGCTTCCCGGAGGGGTAGTGGCGGAATTCGATCATCACCGGGTAGTGGTCCGAATGCGTGGCGGTAAATTCGTCGTAGATGATGCGCGAGTCGGTTATTTCACGCATCACGGCCTGCGAGGCGTAGATGAAGTCGATCCGCCGTTGATCCGCCGTCGATTCGCCGTTGTAGGGGGTGGGAACGGTGTGGAAGAACTGGCTGTGGCGGTCGCGCAGGGCGTCGCAGTAGCCGCTCTTGAGTACGATCGAATGCGTCTCGAAATAGGTGTTCGCGGGCATCGCGTCGGCATCCTTGGGCGAATAGGAGTTGAAGTCGCCCGCCATCAGCCACAGCGGTTCCACCGGATAGCGGCGGATGGTGCTGTCGAGGATGCAGTTGATCTCCCGGTCGCGGTAGGTGTTGCCCGTCCCGGCTGCGCCCTGCCCGTTGGGATAGGTTCCGAAGGGATAGAGGTGCAGCACCACGACGTTGATGTCCTTGATGCGGGTGTGGATGGCTCCGTGCCAGAGGGGAACGTCTTCGAGCAGGCGGTTGCGCAGTTCGATGGGGTATTTCGACGTCAGCCCCACCGGAAATCCGCTCTCCTTGCAGAGTATGGCGTAGGGGTGCCCGTAGCGGCCGGCAAGGGCCGTGAGCGACTCCTCGGTGAATGCGTTGCACTCGCAGAGGGCCATGAAGTCGGGGTCCTTCTCCTTCACCCAGTCGACGAAGTTGTCGAAGTTCTGGGCTTTGTCGAGCTTCATGCCCTCGAGAATATTGTAACTGATGAAACGCAGGGTTTCGGGCTGGACGCTCGTTCCCGGATCGGTCGTCAGTTCCTCGTCCGGTGCGGCGGGATCGTCGTCGCAGGCGGGCAGCAGGGCCGTGGCCGTGAGCAGCGTCGCCCCGAAAGCCAGCCGGCGCAGCATCTGTATCGTGTCGTATGTTTTCATGTCGTTCGCTGGTTTATTTGTTGTAACGCAGGGCTGCGTAGGAGACGGTGAATGCGTTGGCTACCTGTCCGTTGGATGCGATGGTCGCGGTGTCGTAGGTCGTCGCCGTGCCGATCTTGTTCTGCACGGGGCGCAGGCGGATCCATGCCACGCTCTGTCCCAGAATCTCGGTGGGAACCTGCATCCACACGTTCTTGTCGCCCGAAAGCTGCTCAAGCTGCATGTTGCCCCAGTTGCCGTTGTCGGGAACCGTGAAATCGGTGAGCTTCTTCCAGTTGTCGCCGTCGAGCGAATATTCCGCCGTCCAGTAGCGCAGTCCGCCCTGTGCCGAGTGGTAGCGGCAGGTGAAGACGAAGGAGCATTGCGTGGAGCTGACGCCCTGCGTCGAGAACTCGAAGATCAGGGAGTTTCCCGTGTTCTTCGCCGTGTCCCACAGCTGTTTGTGGCCCCACGAGGCGTTGTTGATGGTCAGCCCGTTTTCGGCGGCCCGGTAGGCGCTGCCGACGGCCAGCCAGGCGTAGGTGCTCATAAACGAGAGTCCCGAACCCGTCGTTGCAGCCACGCAATGCGCCTGACCGCTGTCGGTTGCCGGATGCGGATATTGCGGGAATGCGTAGGCGCGGGGGTCCTTGCTGCCGTCGGGACTCCACTCCACGGCCACGGCCGAGAAGACGTTGTCGGCCGACTCGTCCAGCGCGATGTCCTCGCGTGTCACGTTGCGGATCTGGTAACGGCCGATGTCGCCGCCCCGCTCGAAGAAGGTGTAAGGCTCGTGTACGATGATGCCTGTGATCGTTCCCTCGCCGTCGGGCATCTCCTTGAAACGCTAGTCGCAGCCGTGGTTGGTCATCAGGTAGATCATGTCGCCGTGACGGTCGAGTACGGCCGCGGGGTAGTAGTTGTTGAAACTGTTGGTGTAGTTGATGTGCACGGGGATGAAACGTCCGGTGCGCACGGCCATCTGGCAGCGTTTGAGCGTCACCTGGGTGTAGATGTCGGCGTCGGTCAGCTGGTCGATGAAGCGTCGCTTCGCGGGCAGTTCTTCGGCCGTCCCGGCCTCTTTGGTGACGATGTGGTCCTGCGTCACGCCGCTGAGCGTGTAGCGCTCGGGGTTGCTCCGCTTGGTCAGCGTGAGGCCCTTGCACCAGAGTTTGAGTTTGTCATATCGTTGCAGGTTGTTCTGCTGGGCGTCGGTCGTGACGAGGGCGAGACCCAGCGAGGCGTCGGCGTTCTGCATGTAGGCCGTGCAGTCGTTGATGCCCAGGTCGGGTTTCTCCGCGGCCTTGGGCATGGGGCTTCCGGCCATGTTGGGCGAGGCCCAGTCGCTGATGACCGTGCCGCTTACGGCGATGTCCTGATCGAGGGTGATCTCGCCTTCCGCCTCCGCGATCAGCCCGCGCAGCTCCTCGAAGGTCATCTCGCGGGTCTCCGCCGTACCGCCCGGGATACCCTGATAGGCTGTGAAATAGGTTGTGTGATCTTCGCCCCAGTCGTCCTGAAATCGGAGCCGGAACCGCGCCGTGCGAGGCTCGAATTTCTTGTTGTCGGCGATCCGGAACCGGAAATATTTGAAATCCTGGGCGTAGCTGACGCTGTCGGCCCACGGTTCGGCAGCGGAATTCTCGTCGTAAACGACCGTCCAGTAGATTTTCTTGGACAACGGGATGTTGGTGTCTATTGCGACAGAGTCGATCGTGCTAACGGACGAATATTGTTTTCCGATGTACTTGAACTCCAGGAGCGGCGTCGTGCCGTACTGCATCAGGTAAATCGTGTCGACGACCTGCTGGCGGGCCGATGAGACGAGGATGGTTCCCTTGCGGGGAAGCGAGTTGTTGGTCCGGTAATTGAGGTTGAGCGAGCCGCCCGTTTCGCCGCTGTCGGCGCCGTCGACCGAGACCCAGAGTCTGGTCTCGGGCGTGAGCCGCGCCTGCCACGGTCCGGAGGTCTCTACCTTGATGGTGCGGGAGCCTGCGTCGCTGGAGACGAAGACTTCGCTGCTGACGCCTTTCGAGCCGATAGCCGGCTCCGTTTCATCCTCGCTGCATCCCCCCCCCGAGCAATAGGGCCGAGGCGGCGAAGGCGCAGATCAGGCTGAAGCGCTTGGTGTAGAATTTTTTCATCGTATGTCGTAGTTTGGGTTTTTAGTGTCGCGGGGCATTCTGTTCCCAGGGGAGTTTGCCGAACAGGTCTTCGAAATCGTACCATTTCAGGCGCAGCACGTAGAGGTTGTCGATGAAGATGCGTGTGTTGCCGCTCTCCATCTCGTATTTGCCGGCCATCAGTTCCATGCGCGTGTTGCTCGTAAAGGGATTTTTGGGGTGGGAGAAGATGATGAACTCCTGCTGGGAGTTTTTCCACATGGCCGTCGGAAGCTCCGCAGCCGTGGGATCGAGGTGTCCCACACGGACGGTTTTCTCGGTGGTTCCGTCGGCGAACTGCCCGCCTCCCGTGATCCGCACAGTCAGTTCGTCGTTGTCTTTCGTGCCGTCGGCCGCCGCATAGGCGATGGCGTTGAAACGGACCATGGCGGCCGTGTCGTTCCGGATGCCCGGATCGTACGGGGTCAGCAGGTTGGCTCCGTGTCCGGCGTCGTCGCCGAGCTTGACGTAGCCGTTTTTGCCGTAGCAGTAGGCCGTGCCTCCCTCCTGTGCGGGCGTCGATTCCAGCCCCATTTTCTTCTGGTCGGCGGTCCAGCTGTCGATCGGCGTTTCGCCCCGGGTCTCCAGAGGTTCCGCCGAACCGTACTTCAGCCAGTCGAAGTTGCCCTCGTAATCTTTGGTGTATTTCGGGAATCCCTGCACCACAGCGATGAATTCATTGAGAAATTCGACGTCGGTGTGCAGCGAGATGCACCCTTTCCGTTCTACGTAGGACTCCGTGTGCGGGGTGATCAGCAGGACCAGTTCGTCGATTCCGGGCCTGACGCCGCGTTTGATTTCGTCGACGTTGAGCCACTCCTCGGCCGGCAGTTCTCCGGACTCTTCCTTTTCGCCTTCGAATCCGACCTGATAAGCCACATTGCTTCTGATATAGATGGACCTTTTGAACGGAGTGGCGTCCTGCTCTTTCGACGCTCTGACGGGGATGTGCAGGGTTCCCGTCAGCGCTTCTTCGAACTCGGGCGAGTTCGACCACTCGATGTGTTCCCTGCGGGAGTAGTCCTTGTCGTCGTCGCAGGCTGTGCCCAGAGATACCGTGCCGGTCAGCAGCAGTACCGCGATCAGCGGGGTGACGCTCCTCTTCGGGATTTTCAGAGATAGAGTTGTTCTCATAGCATTTAGGTTAATTGGTCTGAAAAAGTTTGGAAAATTTTAGCTAAATTTCGGGTGAATATTGAAAATATTTTCATTACAAAGATAGCCCTTAATAAATATGCGGAAAGGGCCTTGCCCGAAAATGTAAATGAATGTAAATCTTATCTTGTTTATTGTCAGCATGTTCGATTTTTACACCCCCGTGCGTTATGTAAATGCTGAAACTTTGATATTTTACTTTTTAATACATTTGTAATACACATGCCCTTTCTTCTGATTTGCTTTTGTGTTATTAAAACGCTATGTTTGCATTAAACCGAAACCTGAAATGAAAATCCTCCTTCTTGCCGCAGCGTTGTTCTCCGCGCTGTCCGCGGCTCCGGCTTCCCCGGGTGAAAAGACCGACCTGCAGGAGCTGTTCCGCAGTCTCGATCGGGTGATCGCCCGCAGCGGCGAGTACACGGCGCGGCGCGAATCCCGCATTGATTCGCTCAAGCGCGCCCTGGCCCGCGACGGGCTTTCGCTGCGCGAGCGTTTCGACCTGACCGAGCGGCTCGCCGAAAATTACAACTCCTACCAGAGCGACTTCGCGCTTCTCTACCTCCGGCGAACTCTTGCGCTGGCCGAGAAGACCGGCGACAACGACCTGATCATGCGTGCCCGCTCCGGGATTGCGCTCTGTTACAGCCTGGGCGGACGTTTCTACGAGGCCGAGGAGATCTTGAGCGGTATCCGCGACACGGTGCACGTCAGCCGCCGGGCGCTGCAATCCTATTATGTCGCCCGGCATCGCATGAACCGCGAACTCTACGCCCTGACCGAGCCGGGCGAACGCCGCGACCTTTTCCGCCGGCGCGAGCACTATTATGCGGTCAGCGCGGCGGAAATCAGCGAGGACACCTTCACGAGCCTGTACTACGGGTATATGGATGCCATCGTCCGCAAGGACTGGTCCGAGGCTTCGACCCTCTGCGACAGCCTGCTGGTCTCGGTCCCTTCCGATTCCCACTCCTACGCCAAGGCCGCCAACCACAAGGCGCAGCTCGAGGGGAAGGCGGGGCGTCCCGACGAGGAACTCGCCTGGTTCATACGTTCGGCCATGGCCGACATCCAGTCCGCCGTGCGTGACCACGGGTCGCTGTGCGCCGTCTCCGAGGAGCTTTTCAACCGGGGCGACGTCGATCGGGCGATGGATTATATCCGCGTGGCGATCCGCGACACGCGTTTCTTCAACTCCCCGAGCCGCTCGTGGCGCGACATGGCCATCCTGCCGCAGATCGAGACGGCTTACAGCGAGCGCAACGCCCGCCTGCACACGATGTACATCGTGCTGATCGTCGTCATCCTGCTCTTTTTCGTCTCGGCCGTCGCCGCGGGGCTTTACGTGCTGTCCCGCAACCGGAAGCTCTGCGCCGTGCAGCAAACCCTCCGCGAGTCGAACGACAAACTCAACGGTCTGGCCCGGAGCCTGCGCGAGACGAACGACCGCCTGAGCGCGCAGAACCTCCGGATCGCCGATGCCAACCGGATCAAGGAGGTCTATATCGGGGGCTTTCTCCAGACGATTTCGGAATATATCAACAAACTCTCGGGTACGTATCAGTATGTCAACAAGATGCTGCGCGACGACCGGATCGCCGAACTCCGCCGCGAATACGCCCGCAGCAACGTCCGCAACGACGAGCTGAAGGAGTTCTATGCGCTTTTCGACAAGACCTTCCTCGGGCTTTTTCCCTCGTTCATCGACGAGATGAACGGCCTGCTTGCCGACGAGGCCCGCACCGAGGGGCGTCACGACGGCGAGCTGACCACCGTGCTGCGCATCTACGCGCTGATCCGCCTGGGCATCACCGACACGGCGACCATCGCCGCGCTGCTGCACTGTTCGATCCGCACCGTCTACAACTACCGCTCGTTCACCCAGCGGCACTCGCGGCCCGACGTCGGCGACCTGGAACAGCGTGTGCAGCTGATCGGGTTGAACGGGATCGCCGCCCGGTCCTGACGGAGCCGCGTGTGCCGAAAAGCGTAAAATAACGCTGTTCCGGCAATTTTAACCTCCCGGCCGTAACAACGGCCGGGAGGTTTACAGAAGGCTACTCCCCCTTCTTATGGGTGTACTCCTGCAGGACATAGGTCGTGAAGATCGGAAAGAACATCATGCCCAATGACGGAAGCAGCACGCAGAAGACCTTGCCGACGGCCGTGACGGGGAAAATCTCCGCACCGACGGTCGTGACGTTCATCCACGCCCACCAGAGCGCATTGCCGAAGCCGTGGAGCTTGGGATTGACGAGCACCTCGTAGTCGTAGAACACCAGCCCGGAGATATAGGTAAAGATGACGACGGTGAAGATATAGGCGAAAAAGAGCCTCCGCATCCTGTTTTCGGAGACCAGCCACCGCACGATGATCACCATGGCCAGGAAGGCCCGGAGCAGCGGGATAAGCCCGACGAGCACGCCCCAGTCGTGGGTCATGTCGACGCCGCTCCACGCCAGGATGTTCAGGTAGGGTACGGAAAGCAGCAGGAACGGCAGGTTGCGCCAGAAAAAACGGCCCGGACGTTCGGCAGCGGCCCAGCGGACGAAGAAATCGCACAGGAAAACGAGGCAGACGACGAACTGGATCGCAAGATAGGTGCGGGACACGTGGACATGGTCGCCGGCAATGATCTCCCACGAGAGGGCCACGAGGAGCACCAGTCCGGCAATGAGTTTGACAACACCGAGCGCATCACGGATTCCGGCACGCGCCGATTGGGTAAGAGACATAGATTGCGGGTTTTCCGTAGCGCGCTCAAAATCAATGCCACAACCCGGAATCATAAATTTTACGGCGTTTTTTTGCCGAAAGATTTTGCACGATTGAAAATTTCTATTACCTTTGCACTCGCTTTCAGCAATGGCGGGTTAGCTCAGCTGGTTAGAGCGCATGATTCATAATCATGAGGTCCCGAGTTCAAGTCTCGGACCCGCTACGGAAGGAAACGGAGGTCTAAACGATCTCCGTTTTTTCGTTATCCGGAAAAACCGGGCGAATTACCGAAAAAAAAGCCTATTCACAGAAACAGCGGCTATCATGGAAAAGAAAACGATACTGGCGGCCTGCGCGGCCGCAACGCTGGCGTTCGCCGGATGCTCCGGAGGGTTCAGCGCCGCAGAGGAGGAGACCATTCACGCCGGGAAGGGAGAAATCATGCGCATACTGACCGTCGGAAACCCGGCCGACTCGCTCGTCCTGCGTCAAAAGGCCGCTCCGGTGACCGGGCGGATGCTGCGGACGGACGACTACGCCGTCCTGCGCCGCAGGATGCTCGCGACGGTGCAGGACCCGCAGAACTCGGGCGTAGGCATCGCCGCCCCGCAGGTGGGGATTCTCCGGCGGATGATCGCCGTGCAGCGTTTCGACAAGCCCGGAGAGCCGTTCGAATTCTACCTGAACCCGGAGATCGTCGAATCGTCGGCCGAAACCGCCCCGGGACGGGAAGGATGTCTCTCGATTCCGGGATTAGCGGGCACGGTGGTGCGGGCGCAGCGGATCGTATTGCGCTACCGCGACGAGCGGTTCGCCGAAAAAACGGAGACGATCGACGGATTCACGGCCGTAATCTTCCAGCACGAAACAGACCATCTCGACGGAATTCTCTACACCGACCGGACGGACGAAGCCCCCACGCCGGAAGAGTAGCCTCGCCGCACCGGTCAGACCAGTTCGCAGAGGTGTTTCAGATTGCTCGTGGCCGTGGCCACGGGCGCGACGGTCATGTCGTCGCACAAGACGCCGCAGATTTTCAGCCGGCGGTCGGAGGAACGTCCGGTCGGAACGTTCGCGCAGCATCGGAAGCAAGGTCCGCAAGGCGTCCTCCACATCCCCGGCAAGCCCCGGCCCGCGCCCGGGCGCGGCGGCCGATGCGCTCGGGACAGCGTACTGCAATGCGGCAGGCAGCATCGTCGCGGAAGCGTCCGGGATCACGACCGAAGCCTCCGAAAAAAAGTTCCGTCCGCAACGCATTCGGGCGCTGCGGACGGAATGGCGTCCGGAAAGAATGGATCGTGTTATTCGATCTCCATCAGAACGGCGTCGGTAGCCACGGTCTGCCCCTGACGGACCAGAATCTGCTTGACCGTACCGGCGAAATCGCTCGTGATGGCGTTCTCCATCTTCATCGCTTCGAGAACGGCGACCTCCTGTCCGGCCTTCACCGCGTCGCCGACCTTCACTTTGAGTTCGATGATGCGGCCCGGCAGCGGAGCCGTCACGACGTTGCCCGTGATCACGGCCTGCGTCTCTCCGGCGGGCGTCTCCCCGGCCTTGGCGGCAGGTTCGGCCGGCTTCGAAGCCTCGTAGGCCTTCACCTTCATATTGGTCAGGAACGTCTTGGCGACCAGCGGGAACAACTCCAGCAGCAGCACCTCCTTTTCATCGGCGGCGAGCTTCACGCCTCCGGCTTCGGGAAGCTCGGGATTGGGCTGCATCTGGTATTTCGAGGTGTCGTAGGGAGTCTCCTCGCGCACGCCGCAGATCTTGAACCGGAACTCGGGGTCGATCTTCACCGGCGTCTTGCCGTACTCGCCCTTCACGAGGCCCACGAACTGCGACGACTTGTTGGTGTACATCGGACGTCCGGCCTTCTCGTCGAGGGCGCAGTTGACGGCCTGCGCACCCACGATCTGCGAGGTGGGGGTCACCAGCGGCGGCAGACCCGCGGCCAGGCGCACCGAAGGGATCAGCTCCATGGCGCGGGGCAGGATCTCCTCGGCCTTGAGCTGCTTGAGCTGGGCCACCATGTTCGAATACATGCCGCCGGGAATCTCGGCCTTCTGCACCAGTTCGTTCGGAGCCGGGAAGCCGAAATAGGCCTCGATCTTGCGGCAGGCGTCGATCGTGGCGTTCTCGTCGTCGTGCTGCGCCGCGGCGATCGCCCGGTCGAACAGGGCGTCGATCTCGGCGGGAAGCGTGTCGGTCACCGGGTTGAACGCCTTCGGCTCGGGTTTCTCGACGCCGAAGACCGACTGGTTCAGCTCCTTGCGGATGTCCCGCAGCTGGGTGTTGATCTTGGCCACGGCCTCCATGTTCACGCCCGTTTCGATGCCCAGCTTCTTGCAGAAAACATGGATCAGCTCGATGGCCGGGGCGCCCGTGCCTTCGGCGAAGTACCAGCAGTTGGTGTCCACGACGTCGACCCCGGCGATGATGGCCGAAAGCACCGAAGCCAGTCCGTAGCCCGGCGTGCAGTGGGTATGGAAATCGACGGGAACCGAAAGGTTCTTCTTCAGCAGGCGCACCAGCGTGGCGACGCGGCGCGGCGGAATCAGACCCGACATGTCCTTGATGGTGATCATGTCGGCGCCCAGTGCGGCCATCTGGCGGGCCTTGTCGAGGAAATAGGCGTCGGTGAAGACCGGTTTGGGGGCCGATTTGCCCGTCAGCCTGGCCCAGAAACCCGGTTCGGGGTATTTCGGGTCCACGGTGTAGCAAACCGCACAGTCGGCGATGCCGCCGTACTGCTTGACGTATTTGACGGTCGATTTTACGTTGTCGACGTCGTTCAGGGCGTCGAAGATCCGCATGATGCCCAAACCGCTCCGGATCGAGTTGCGGCAGAAGCCGTCGATGATTTCGTCCGTATAGGGCGAGTAGCCGAACAGGTTGCGGCCGCGCGAAAGGGCCGTGAGTTTCGAGACATCGCCCACTGCCTTGTGGATGGTTTCGAGGCGCGTCCACGGATTCTCGTCGAGATAACGCATCACCGAGTCGGGGACGGCGCCGCCCCACACCTCCATCGCATAGAAATTGGCATCTTTGTAGAACGGCAGGCAGCGGTCGATCTGCTCCTGGTTCATACGCGTCGCGAAGGACGACTGCTGGCCGTCACGCAACGTAAGGTCTCTGATTTTGAGATTTCTCGCCATTTTATAATATCATTTAAGGGTTCTTTGGCACGAATCCATTGTTATTCGAATAACAAAGGTAATAAACCCTCACGAATATGCAACTTTTTTCCGGGGAATTTTCAGGAAAAACGCCCCGGCCGCTTTCTTTCCGTAAAAAAGACGGGAAACAGATCATCCGCCCGATCTGCCGCCGGGCTGGAACAGTTCCCGGTCGGGAAGCCCGTCGAGGTATCTGCGTTTGAAGACATTGACGCAGAAGACAAACATCGCCAGCATCAGCGGCCCGAAGATGACGCCCATAAAGCCGAAGAGCGACAGACCGATGAAGACCCCGAAAATGGTGATGAGCGGGTGCACGTCGGCCATCTTCTTCTGCATGACCATCCGCACGAGGTTGTCCACCTGCGTGACGACCAGCGTGCCGTACATCACCAGCCCGACGCCCTGCCCCCAGTTGCCGTCGAGGCTCATGTAGGCCGCCAGCGGCAGCCACACGAGGGCCGTGCCGACGATGGGCAGAATCGTGGCGAAGCAGGTCAGCACGCCCCAGAAAAGCGGCTCGGGAACGCCGAAGGCCAGGTAACCGACATAGGCCACCACGCCCTGCGAGACGGCCAGCAGCGGAATGACGATGGCGTTCGAGCGCACGATCATGTGGATTTCGCGCATCACGCTGCGCGCCGCGCAGCGGTCGAACGGCAGGATTTCGCGGCAGTAGGTCTCCATGCGCAGGCCCCCGATCAGCATGAAATAGAGCACGAAGAGCAGCACGACGAGGTTGACGGCGAAATTCACGATGCCGCCCACGAGCCACTGCCCCGCCCTGGGAAGGTAGCCCAGCACCGATTGCAGGTTGCTCTCGGACCAGAGGTCGTAGCCGGTTTTCTGCTGGATGAGTCCGGCGACGTGCCGGACGGGCGTGATGACCGACTGCGGATCAAGGGCCACGCCCTGGATTTTGTCGACGACCATCCAGACGATCAGGCTGATCGGAACGAGGAAGAAGAAGATCGCCTCGCCGAGCAGCAGCGACGCCGCAAGGCTCCGCCGCCACCGCCGCCGTTCGCTCAAGAACCACATCTGACGCCGCAGCAGCACGTAGATCGTCACGGCCCCCAGCAAGCCGCCCAGAAACGGCGTCAGCTCGGCGAAGATCGTGAGACCCAGCCCCGCGATAAGCACGAAAAGCGAATAACGCCAGTATTTTTCACGCACCGAAAGCATACCCCGGCCCCGCGCAAGGAACGTGCCGCAGGCTTCCGGACCGGGAGGCCGGAATGTTGAAATATCGTCGACTGAAAATTTGCGCTATTCTATTGCGGCTCACAAATATTTGATATATATTTGCGCCATGGAAAGAATGGCCGAAATCGTCTGCACAGACACCCCGGAAATGAGTTCCCACGATTGGCGAAAAGCTCTTTCAGGACACACATACGACTGACGAGGGATGTTCCTGCAACGGGAATGTCTCTCGCCGTTTTCTCAAAACGGCCGAATCCGGAAACCGAAACGCCGCGAAAAAGGAAACAAACGATCCATCTACAACGAAACCCAAAAAAATCCCTTATTCACAAAAACCAACGTTTATGAAGAAATTTTTCCTTCTCATGCTCTCGGTCTTCGCATTTTGCGCAGCCGATGCGCAGGTGACGACTTCGGGAATGAACGGCACGGTGACCGACGCCGACGGACAGCCGCTCGCCGGCGCCACGGTCATCGCCGTGCACACCCCTTCAGGCACGCAGTACGGCGCCGTGAGCGACAAGAACGGCGGCTACAACCTGCAAGGACTGCGCACGGGAGGTCCCTACACGGTGACCTTCTCGTTCGTGGGCTGCCAGAGCGTCGAATTCCCGGGACTGATGCTGTCGCTGGGCCAGACCCTCAAGCGCGACGCTTTCCTCAAGGACAGCCAGCAGCTCGAAGCCGTGGTCATCACGGCCGACGGCAAGAACAGTTCGATGAACGTCAACCGCGCAGGGGCGGTCACCAGCATCTCCAACGAGCAGATCGAACTGATGCCTACGGTCAACCGCAGCATGAACGACATCATGCGCCTCACGCCGCAGGCCTCGTCGACCACCTCGGGACTGGCCATCGGCGGCGGCAACTACCGCCAGTCGTACGTGACGGTCGACGGCGCGGCGTTCAACAACATGTTCGGCATCGGCGGCAACCTGCCCGCAGGCGGTTCGCCCATTTCGCTCGACGCGCTGGAGCAGGTGTCGGTGTCGATAACCCCCTTCGACGTGCGCCAGAGCGGATTCACGGGCGGAGCGATCAACGCCGTCACCAAGTCGGGAACCAACGACCTGAAGGTCTCGGCCTACCTCTACTCCAAGAGCGACCAGCTCCAGGGCGACAAGTACGACGGCGGCAAACTGTCGCTGAGCGAGATGCGGAACAACACGCTCGGATTCAGCGTCGGCGCCCCGATCGTCAGGAACAAGCTCTTCGTGTTCGCCAACTTCGAGCGCGAGTGGAACACCACGCCGGGCAACTCCCGGCTGGCCCGCACGAGCGAAAGCCAGGATTTCGGCAAAGCCCTGCAATACAACCGCCCGACGACCGCGAAACTCGACGAGATGAGCCGGTTCCTGATCGACAACTACGGCTACAACCCCGGTGCCTACCAGAACTATTCGGTGAAGACGCCCGGCTACAAGCTCATGGCACGCGTGGACTGGAACATCAACCGCAACCACGCGCTGAACGTGCGGTTCAGCCGGACGCAGAACAAGTATTCGTCGGCCCCGTCGTCGTCCATTTCGCCGCTCAACGCCGGCAAAGTGTACGACAAGGACGTTTACGGCCGCACCTCGGTCTACGCCATGTATTTCGGGAATTCGCGCTACTATCAGGAGCAGAACTTCACGTCGGTGGCCGCCGAACTCAACTCCCGCTTCATGGACAGCCGCCTGACGAACACGCTGCGCTACACCTATTCGCACCAGTACGAGCCGCGCAGCTACGACGGCGGCATCTTCCCGACGGTGGACATTCTGGAGCCTGCCGAGAACGGCGCGAGCGCCCTGTACGCCTCGTTCGGACTCGATCCCTTCACCGAAGGCAACCTGCGCGAAGTGTCGACGCACATCCTAACCGACGAGATCGGCTACACGCTGGGCAAGCACCGGCTGGTGGCCGGTTTGCAGTTCGAGCACAACCTGACCACGAACGGCTACTTGCAGGGCGGCGCGGGATACTACGTCTACGAAAGCTGGGACGACTTCAAGAACGACAAGGCCCCGCTGGCGTTCCGCATCGCACACGGCAACAACGACGCATTGTCGCAGGCGTTCCCCCAGTTCTCCCACATGCAGTACTCGGTCTACCTGCAGGACGAGATCAACGTAAGCGATCGTTTCAAGGCGACGGTCGGAGTGCGTTTCGAGGTTCCGGTCTATCCGTCGATCTCGGGCAACGAAAATAAGGACTTTACGGAGATCTTCGCCGACCACGGCGGCTACAAGACCTCGGATATGCCCAAGGCGCGTCTGTCGGTGGCCCCCCGCGTGGGCTTCAACTGGGACATGACCGGCGAGCGCAAGTATATCCTCCGCGGAGGTACCCCCTGCCGTTCGTATGGCTCGTATCGGTGGCCGGAAACAGCAACACCATCCAGAACGGACTCACGCTTTACAGAAACGAAAAGGGCGACAACATGCCCAAATTCCACACCAATGTCAAAGACATGCTGGAAGACGTGTACAAGGGAACCTACAAGGGACATGACCTGGCGGCCAACACGCAGCCGACCATTCTGGACAAGAACCTCAAAATGCCTTCGACGTGGAAAAGCTCGCTGGCGCTGGACCTGAAACTTCCGGGCGACGTCAACCTCAATATCGAGGGGATCTACAACAAGGACTTCAACTCGGTGACCGTCACCAAACTCGGCATGGTCGAGAAAGAGGGCGGCATCCGGCTCCCGGGCGAACCCGAGGCGCGCACCTATTGGGAAAGCGGCAATATCAGGAATAAGGACGGCGAGACCGTCAATCCCTACCTGATCAACAACACCGACGACGTGGACGGCTACTACGCTTCGGTCTCGGCGCAGGTGTCGAAAACCTGGGGCTTCGGTCTCTCGCTGACGGCGGCCTACACCTATTCGAGCGCCAAGAACGTGATCGACGGCATCGGCGACCAGGTGACCTCGGCATTCAGCACCAACACGTTCAACAAGAACGGTTCGAACGTGCCCGAACTGGGTTACGCATCCTACGTGTCGCCCCACCGCATCCTGCTCAACGTCGGCTACCGCCTCGCGCACAAGAGCGGCGCGTCGAACTTCGGGCTTTACTACGAGGCGTTCCGCCAGGGATATATCGGTTCGTACTCCTATTCGCGCTACTCCTACACGATGTACGTGCAGAGCGGCAAGTACCAGAACCCCGTGACGAACGACCGCGGCGCGGTGAACCTGATCTACATTCCGACCCGCGAGGAACTCGACGGCATGCCGTTCACGTCGGACGAGAACAGGGAGGAGTACTGGAAATTCATCCAGAACGACGACTATCTCTCGAAGCACACCGGCGAATACTCGAAGCGCGGCGGCGCCGTGATGCCCTGGCAGCACATGCTGAACTTCCGCTTCTCGCAGGACTTCTACGTCAACGTCAAAGGCCGGCGCAACACGATTTCGCTGGGACTCGATGTCAACAACATCGCCAACATGCTCAACCGCGACTGGGGCAACGTCAAACGGATCAGTACGACCAACATCCTGAAATACGAGAACGGCGCCTACACGTTCAACAAACCCACATGGTCGAAGTACGCCGGCACGATTTCGACCTGGTCGGCGATGTTCAGCATCCGCTACACCTTCAACTGATCTCCCGGAAGAGGCTCAAAAAGGAAGAGACCGGTTTGCGCCGGTCTCTTCCTTTTGTTTATATGCAGTCCGATTGCAACAACCGCCGGCGCAGGGCGTCGCA
>OGFZ01000623.1_pt1 | contig 20287 bp, 24 predicted proteins | sample 1571081 | NCBI WGS metagenome assembly OGFZ01 (sample SAMEA2582039, study PRJEB24529) | metagenome | biome: Human gut stool | place: China | collected 2011
GACAAACCGTTCGCCGCCAGCAAGTTTGAAAATAGTAAACGATAATTTAACAAAGGAGCGTGAGCGTATGAAAAAGATTATGTTTGGAAACAGTTTAATGCTATTGGGTATTGCTATAATGATACTTGCAGGATTAAAGGTGATATATGTAGGAACACTGTGGGTGTCGTTTCTTTTAATTATCGTGGGTTTTGTTATGGCTACGATTGGTTTTTTCGGTAAGGATAGCAAATAAATTATCTAACTGAATACAACAACCGAATACCGAAAAATAGACCGTTGACTGGTCGCAATGTGCGAAAAGTTGGCGGTCTTTTTTTATACCCATTTTCAAAAAAGGAGGTCAACCAAAATGGCAAAACACAAAAGCCTTGAACAGCTTCGAGCTGAAAAAGAGCAAGTGGAAAAGCGGCTTGCACAGGAACAGCACAAACTGGAGCGTTTGGAGAACAGAAAGAAATATCTGGAGAAAGGCGAAAGGCAGAAACGCACCCATCGTCTTTGCAATCTGGGCGGAACGATTGAGAGCCTTGCCCCGGAGGTCAAAGATCTCACACGCACCGAAATGACAGAGCTGATGGAGTACATCTTTTCTCTGTCCGAAGTCCAGCGAGCCGTCCGTCACATGGCGATTACCCACATCAGCCAAGCAAACAGAGAAAAGGAGTTGAAAGCCGATGGCACTATTTCATCTGAGCGTCACGCAGACTAAGCGAAGCGCAGGACAGTCCGCTATTGCTTCTGCCGCCTACCGTGCCGGGGAGCGATTGTATAGCGAGTATTACGGCGAATACAGCGACTACACCAGAAAGGGCGGCGTGATCTGCTCCGACATTCTCCTGCCGTCCCATGCACCGCCCGAATACGCAGACCGCCAGACCCTATGGAACGCCGTGGAAAAAGCCGAGCGTGGAAAGAACGCTTTTTCCATGAAGATAGGCAACCGTACCTATACGGACAAAAAGGAAGCGGGTGCGGCTTTAATTGATATGTGCCGCAGCGCCAAACAGCCAAACATGGCGGTCACAATCGGGGAATTTCAGGGATTTAAGATGAGCGTGTCCTTTGACTCGTTCTTCTCCAAGTTTACGATCAGCTTAAAAGGAAGCCTGAGCCATGAGGTGGAAATCGGAGCCGATCCGCTTGGAAATCTGCAAAGACTTTCCAATGCGTTAGAGGGAATGACCGGGAAAATGGCAGATGTGGAGCAGAAGCTTTCCAACGTGGAACATCAGCTTGAAACCGCAAAGGTGGAAGTCACAAAACCTTTTGCACAGGAGCAAGAACTGTCGGAGAAGCTAGAGCGCCTTGCAGAGTTAAATGCGCTTCTTAACATGGACGAAAAGGGCGATAATGCGTTGGATATGGGCGATGATGAGCCGGAGGACGAAACCGGAGAGCATAGCACACAGGCGCAGGAAGGCGAGCCGGACAGGGCGGAAGATATACAGGCGGTGGCTGATGAACCGTTAAAGCCTGTTGCAAGTTTCCTGATGTCGGAGCGTATCGCAGAGCATGACAAGGAGCGGATGTTGGCAGACGGTTCTAAAGGGCGGGTATCCGTCAAGGAGAAACTTGCCGAGATGAAGCAGAAAATATCCGATCAGAAGATGCCGGAGAAACCGGAAGTCACAAAGAGCAAAGGAAAAGAAGAAAGTTTATAGGAGGGTGCTATGGAAGCAAACGAACCAAAGAAAGAACAGAACACAGGGGAAATGGACGTTATGAAACAGTTCATGGAGCTTTTGGAACAGCAGGGCATGAAAGAGCATTCACAGGACTTTATGGAGGTCTTGCAGTATATCGCCGGGATGCAGTTGCAGCTTTCCGCTATGGTGGACGAACTGCAAGAAGTACGAAAGCAGCTTGAAAAGATGCAGGAGAGGCAGCCGAAAGCAACGGAAAGTCAGCTATTGGATAAGGTGTCATACCTTCAGGAGAAGGTAAGCAGTCTTGCAGAACGTTTATCGGAACTGAAAGACCATTTGATTGACACCGCAGCACAGGCAGTAACCGCCTTTAAGGAAAAGGGAAGGGAGGAAATGAATAAGGTTCTTCAGAAAGGAATTTCTGGTGTGCAGTCGGTGCTTTCCGGATGCCGGGAGAAGATGGTGGATGTGCTTACCAGTTATGAAAAGACTGCCAACCAGATCGACAGCATTGGGGATGAGTTCAAGCAGATCGGGAACAGCGTTGCCAACGTGGGAAGGCTCTTAACCGGAAAAGGTACAAAGGAAGTGTCGGACGAAAAAGAGGGCGTTGCCTTTACAAGGGTACTGAATATGCCTGTAAAGAAGCATATCTCAGCCTTAAAGAAACAGGTGGAGCGGATTGACGGTGCAGTAGCGAAGCTGGATAAGGTCTGTGCCAGACTGGATACCGGAAAGGAAAAAGAGAAAGAAAAGAGCAGGGTATCCGTCAAGGAAAAGCTGTCACAGATGAAAGTGAAATCGGAACAGCAGAAGAAAGAACCGGAAAAACCAAAGACCAAGAGTCAGGAAGCAAGTTTATAAAGGTTTATGGAAAGAGCAGGTAGCAATCTATCTGCTTTTTCCTGTTATGTGGTTATCGTAAGCCGAGAAGGTTAAGTGACGAACAAAGGGAACAGGCAAGGTTACGGATGGAGAAAATCAATTCAGATGATAATTGTCGGGAAGATTAGAGTCCAGTCGCAACATTCAGAAGTCCAGTCACAACATTTCCGAATTTAAAGAAAGAAATCTGCCGATAATATAAATGAACAATAGATGATGTTATCCATATTTGATAATGAGCCATGAAAATGAGGTGGAACAGTTGAACATAGCAATTTGCGATGATGAGGAAAATATACGCATTTACATACGCAAGCTGATACAGAAGCAGGAAACTTTTTGTAAGATAACAGAGTTTTCATCGGGCAAGGAATTATTGGAGTTTCAGGATGAGACAAATGCAGAAGAAATAGACATACTTTTTCTGGATATCTCTATGGGAGATGAGGATGGAATGACTGTGGCAAAGCAGCTCAGGAGTCAGATGGAAAGCAAGAAAGAAGCAGTGTGGGGAAGCCTGCCGCTTCTGATATTTGTAACGGGATATCCGGAATATATGCAGGAGGCTTTTTCTGTTAATGCTTTTCAGTATATTGTAAAACCGATTCAGGAAAGCAATTTTGAGCAGGTTTTTGCACAGACCATACGGGAGTATCAATATTTGATGGCAAAGAAAAAGGAAAAACCAAAAGAAGTATTAGTTCGGAATGGAAATAGAACAAGAAGTGTTTCAGCAGATGATATTTACTATATTGAAAGCAGTAATCGAAAAGTGACCTTGTATTTGCGGCATGAAAAAATTGAATATTATGACAAGATCAGCTCACTGGAAAGCGAGCTTAAGCCGGATTTTTTCCGTATACACAAAGGGTATCTGGTTAACATAAAATATGTGGAACGATATGACCGGACAGAGGTGAAAATGAGAAACGGGGACAGTCTGCTGATATCCAAGTATAAATATCAGGACTTTGTAAAGCGTTATTTGGAATACATTTTGGAGGAAAGATAATTGAGTCAGGTTACATATGAAATCATTCGCAAGCTTTTTGAAATCTATCCTATTATTCTGCAAATCGTTCTTTTTCTGGTATTGTGGAATGTATTTTTTCGGTGGGAGAAAGGGATATGGATTGTTGCAGGAATATTGGCAGTGATGAATATCTGCATGGGGCTATGGCTGGAAAAGCCGGGGGTAATACGATATACAATGTCCGCTGTCATTGTGTTGGGATATTGTTTTTGCAAATACCAAAAACATTTGGAAAAGGCGGTATTCATACTGCTGCTGTTTTACAATTTTCATGCGTTAAGTTATTTGATTGCAGACAGTATTTATCAATGTACAGTGGAGAGCATATTTAGAGGGTTGGATGTTCTGAGTGAGGAATATACATTTCGGGTTTATCTGGGTATGGCGATAGGTATGGGCATCCTGCTTTTATCGTACACGTTGGTATTACTGATTATGACAGGTGTCGTGATAAAAATCGTAAAGAAACCGTTTATGCTGAGATGGCAGGAAACGATATTCCTTTCAGTACTGAATATTGTAGGGAGTATGATTGTAGGAATAAGCGTAGACCTTTCCGTAGTGCAAATCGAGGGTGGAGTTTTTCTGTTGTATGATGACAAGCAGGAAATGTTGTGGAAATTACCGATAATTGCGGTTCTTATCTATGTGGGGGAAATTTCGGCAATATACATCTACCAGAATTACAGGAAGCTTCAAAAAGAACGGCAGAAACATTTTGTGGAAGAACAACAGGTCAAAGCCATGAAGCAGAGACTGGAAGAAGCAGAGAACTTCTACGGGAGCATTCGCAGAGTAAGGCATGAGATGAAAAACCATATGACAAATATAAAAGGGCTGGTGGCAAGTGAGAAATATGATGAAGTAGAGAATTATATCGAAAAACTGGATGAAACCATACAGACTATGGACTATAAATTCAATACAGGAAATGCGGTCACAGATGTGATTATCAATGATAAATACCAGAAAGCGGAAAATGCAGGTATTTCGTTTCAAGTAAAATTTAACTTGGGGGAAACAGACACAATTTCTGCATTTGATATAGGTATCATTCTGAATAACCTTTTAGACAATGCCATAGAAGCCTGCGAGAAACTGGAGCAGGTACAGCGATATATCAATCTGACTTTAAAGAAAAAGAATCATTTCCTACTGATTGAAGTGGAAAACAGCTTTGATGGGAAAGTGATATGGGAAGATGGAGGTATCGTCCCGATGACAACGAAACAGAGCGATCTGCCGGATATCTTGATGGAGCATGGAATAGGGTTAAAAAATGTAAAGAATGTGGCAGACCATTATCTTGGAGATATGGATATCAAAATAAAAAACGATGTGTTTAAAGTCACAGTAATGCTGCAGCAGAAGGAAATAAAATAAAAAAATATGAAAAAGGAAGGAGAATGTAGTAATGGATGTAGGTTCAGTTTATGGCAGTTATTATGAAACAGCAAAGAGTTACATGGGTTTGAGGAAGGAGGAAAAACAAGCGGGATCTGCGGAAAAGGTCACAGACAAAAGTCAGGTTTCCCCAGAAGATATGACTTTAGAGGAATACAAGGCGTATTTTAATGAAAAGATGAATTCATTATATACACATCCATCGCAGCGGAATAGAAATGATATTATAGATATTACGGATGCCGCTTATAAAAGAATGCAGACTGATCCGGAATATGAGAAGAAAATATTAGACGCTTTAGCGAAGAATAAGGCAGTTAATTTTGGAAACTATATTCCACAAATATCATATATGCATATAGATGACACATATGAGAAATGTTACGGCTATACGCAGGGCATGAAGGAGAATGACGGTTATTCCGGGAGTTCCTCCGCAAAGGGAACTGATGCCGGACGGCAGAAAAAGGCAAGGCAGAAGGAACTGCTGGAAGAATATTTGGAAAAGCGGGCGCAGATGAAGGAATTTCAGCAGGAGGCGTTGGAAGAAAAGATTGCAAAGCAGGAATTGGAGAGGAGCAGGCTGACAAAGGCATGGAGCAGTAAGAGGCAGATAGCGATGGCTTCCAATGCTTATGACGCAAATGTTATGACGGAAACCGCGACAGGCAGTGAGGTATAGTGTAATGAATGGTGTATCATTATCAAACCAAGTAATCCATTGGAATCCGAAGAAATTTGCCGTGAAGCAGAATTTCAATAAAGTTATCAAGGAAAATGAAAAAGTTTTCAATGATTATTACTGAAAGAGTAATAAAGCTGAAGGCGTGGACTGCTTTGGGAGGATGATTAACCTGACTTCGCTTATCAACAAGCCGGACGGATATCTGCAGGGGAGCAACGGAGGGGAGAAACAGCAATCTTGCTGAAAAGAAGTTTACCCTGGCAAGGGGCGGTACGCTTACCTGCTCGAGCAGGCAGTTACATAAAAACAACTTTGCAGTGGACTGTCTAAAATGGCAGGATTAGTAAATGGTCAATCATACGAGGAGAAAAATGTATGTCAATTAGTATTTCCAATTATCCTGTACATTTGCAGGATGGCTTTAAACCTAATAGAGAATGTTTGAAATCTCAGGGAAGTCAAAGTGAATACCAGAAAGTGTTTCATAAGGATACTTTAGAGGTTTCTCAATTATCGAAAAACAGGGAAAATTTAATGGATAAAATTAAGCATACAGTTGTGCATTCGGTTACATCGTTCAGCGATATGAGAGCCGGAATATTAAAAGAAATTAGGGAAGAAAAAGGGCAGTATGGCTATTCGGATGTTGTGAATGCTTGTGGGCTGAGTTATGCAAGGCTGTATTCTGAAATTGAACAGCGCTATGAAAATGAACAGTATTATAAGGTAGATGGGACGCCGCTGACAAAAGAAGATGAGATAGAGTGGCTGGATATACAATTTGAGCAGGAAGCGGCATGGCAGAAATCCTGTGCAAGAATAGCAGCCAAGGGGCAGGTCATTCAGGGGAAAATTTTTGAAATGCCAACAAAAGAGATGGAAGAATTGGAAGACAGCTTTTATCAAGCGAAGGATGCTTATATGAAGCTGTACCGGGAAAGCAGGCAGGTGGGGAAGCCGCTTGTTTTGTAAAATTATATATTTGGCAATGGCCGGATGTATGAAGTGCTGAACAGATTAGGTAATTTACAGGAGAGGGTGGAATAATGCGGGTTAATTTATCCAACAGTTCATTGCAGAACAGATATTTTTCAGGAACAGGAAGTATAGGTGGTATCCATCTGCCGGACTTCAATGACAAATATGTTTTCTCCAAAAAGAAAAGCGGCATCAGTGATGAAGAATATCGGAAGCAGATCAGGGAACAGGCTTATGAGGATTTTTCAAAAGGGCAGTTCCAAAACAAATCCGAAGGATTTAACAGTTTGATGAAAAGCTACACATCAGAAGTATCCCCAGACAGAAAAGGAATCATCACTTCCGGGCTAAAAGCTGTTTCAAGAAACAGACAGAATGTGCTGAAGCCAATAGATTTTGTGGCAACGCTGCTTGAAGGGAAAGTGAAATATCAGAAATTGCCGTCAGGCAACAGCGATTACATAGAGTTTTACGATAAGAATGGGGAGATGGTCGCGACTTATTCCAATAATGGGTGGACGATGTATACCACCAATGCGGAGGCATCCAGACAGACGGAAATGTGCATGATCTACAATGAAGCATGGGGGAATGCAAAGAGAGGGATTCCGCTGGCAAGTGAAGAGACGGTAAATGTGGATAATATGCAGAGTAGCTTTGATGCCAAGGCATAGCAGAAAATTATCCCTAATAAGCCACAGAGGACGGGCAGGGCAGTTCCTGCAACAATGAAATAGAGCTGTCTGCCGGATGTGCTGATGTAACATGGCATTGGTTTGAAGAATGCGGAAGCGGTGTTAGAAAAATACGATGGCAGAATTGCATTTGACTGTGATGAGAAAGAGTTTAGGGTAGTGGTAATTTTATAGTCAGTTAGTGCAACAAATAGTCGATAAGTGCAAGGTGGATTTGCAAGAGAAGAAATCTGGTCGATATGAGAAATAAGAACACATTTCGCATGGAGGAGTGGTATATGAAAAAGAGAAAGATAGTATTGTCAATTATGATAACAGTCTGCACTATGTTTTGTCTGTGTGGATGTTCGCAAAAGGAACCATCTGTCGTTAGGACTTATGAAAAAACGGATTCGAAAGAGGCATTTGAGAATACTGAGCCGGTTATTATGGTTAAACATTATGAAATGAGTGATGGTACATGGAAAACGGATGATTATACCTATCAATACCGATTAGAGATTACCGGAAGAATGAATAATGCAGAAAAAGATAGCACATTTATTTTTTTAAGTAATATTGAAAATATAATATTTGATCAGGCATGGAAGGCAGCCGGATTCAGTAGTAATATGGACGACTATTTCGATGTGGAGGTTGCAAAATTTGTTGGCATGAAATAGGTAATGAACAATAGAAACGGATTTCAAATTTTCAATTCAAGGAGGATAGGCTAAAAAACATCAATGCAAATTACGGACAATCTCAAGGGGGTAGATTTTAATGGGAATGAATATAGTAGGTAATGTCAATGGCAGCTATAAAGCACCTAAAATAGATTTGTTTGAAATAGCAGAACAACGAGAAGTTGATCAGCAACCAGTTAAGACTGTTTCATCTATATTTTGGAAAAGATACTGCAATAAAAGTGAATATTTCTAAAGAGGGATTACAAGCCTTTCACGGAAGTAAGTTACAGGGAAGTTATGACCTAAATACTCAAATAGAACAAATTGAGTATATGTCTGAACATCAGCCTGTAGTAAGTTTCACAAATAGATTGGGAATAGCATTGCAGGATAGTTATGCAGGTGTTGCATATGAAAATAGACCTTCCGTTGAGGATCAGGGAAATGCTGTGTTAAATACTTTTAAGAAAATAGCAGATGAAATTGTTTCAGGATATGCTGATGGTAGTAGAGTAAGATTTGTAGAAGATAGCTCTGGTGAAGATGGTTATAGAAGATTAACAATGGAAGATGAGTTAGCTATTCTGCAAGAAGAATTTGATGAGTTTGTTGAAAGTAGATTTGGAAAAAAATATCAAGAATGGAACATCAAGCAAATCAATGCGATAAATGATATTCAAAAAACGAAACAACGTTTAGGTATTGGTGATGGTAAAGTGTATGAGCCAGAGAAAGTACCAGAGCGGTTTGCCGAAAATCTCATCAAGGCGGGAAGGACATATATAGTTGGTATATTGAAATAAGATTGGTGTGGGCATAGATTTAACGCAAACAATGACGGTAAAGTAAATGTTGTGGATGTTAACCTGAAACTTATGGAAGAAATAAGATATAGGAGAAACAGAGTGAAACGGATTTCATATTAAATTTTTCAAGGAGGATGAGGTTATGTCGAAAATAACAGATTACAGTTTTTTATTTCACAGTATGTTTGGAACAAAAAGCACAAAAGGTGCAAGTGCTATAGGTAGCTTTCAGTTGTCGCAGTTAAACAGCAGTTCTGTACAGGCACAGTTAAGGGCGGCGGGCATTGATACGAACAGCAAGCAATATAAGGCGGCAATAAAACAGATGATGTCAAATGCAAATGGGGCAATGTATGGAAACATTCAAGGTATTAAAAATCTGATGAAAAGTTACGACAAGGACGGAGATTATATTGACCCGACGACAGGACTGGCGGGACTTCTGGTGACAGAAGAAAATGAAGGTAGCCGGAAACGTATCATTACCATTCCTGAGAGTAGCAAGGATGAGATGTTTGAACAAACAAAGAAAGAATTTCTGCGTGAAAACGGCGTACTGAATGGAGACACGACAAAACGCTCAGACGTGTATACGAATATGTATCACAAGGTACAGAAAAATGACCGATTGGCGGCAGGATATACTATGCAGCAGTATGAGCGTGCATATCGGCAGGCGTTCTTGGATGCCGCAAGAAAAGCTGATCCAAAGTGGGAGATTGGAAAGCCAGTTCCGTTTGGGGTATTGGATGGCATTACAAGAGAGTCTGTTGAAAGTACACTTGCAAATAGCGGAAGCGGTTTTGTGAAGAAATCAATAGATGTCAGTATTTAAAAACTGTAGCATTAAATAATGCTTGCGGAGCTGAGGGATAGGTGGCTTACATGGGTAAATATAAAGTATTAGATATTTTTTTTTTTACCTGCTAATGTGATAAGTTTAGAACAATTAGAAAAAATGTTTTTAGATAGCTTATCAGAAATATCTAATAATACAAAATTGGGTAATGAAGAAATTGTTGTTACTTGTAGTTCTCAATCTTGGTTTACTGAAAACATAAAAGAATGCAGTGCCCTTGCATATCTGATAATGTGGGCACCCTTCACATGCGGAAGGCATATGTTTGACTATTTTATCCGGAGCTGTTATTACCGCTAAATGTGTCCCCTGATGTCCGTTCTGTCCACCAGCCTTTACCGGATGGTTTTACTTTTGCTATATAGGCTGTCAACTTTTATGATACAACATCAGTGTTGGTAAACACGGAAAAAGTGGACGAATATCTGGAAAATTTCTGTGAGTGCCAAAACTGAAAAATCCATAGAAATACAAATAAGTCCATAGCCGAGAAAAATGTTTGGAATGGAGGGACCGAATGGATTGCAACTTAGAAAAGAGCGTGATAATATACCAATGAAGCGGAAAATAGACAGGAAAAGGAAGGAACGTGATTGACATAAAGACAGCAACAAAAGGAATGACGGAAGGAAATTGCATGAAACTGCTTGTTCAGTTTTTTTTTCCGATTCTGGCAGGAAATTTTTTTCAGCAATTTTATAATTTTGTAGATTCGGTTATTGTTGGAAAAGGTATAGGAGATGCAGCATTGGCGGCTGTGGGGAATACCGGCTCCGTGCATTTCTTTATCCTTGGATTTATGATTGGGCTGACAGGTGGGCTTGGAATTTATATTTCACAATCCTTTGGCGCACAGGATTATGGAAAAATGAGACAGGAAACAGCTATGTCAGTGCTGATTTGTCTTGGAATCGGTGTTCTTGTTACAATCCTTAGTCTGTTAACAATGAGACCTTTATTTACTTTTCTGAATACGCCTCAGGATATGATGCAGGATACAATTAGTTATTTCAGAATCATTCTGATTGGCAGCACAGTAACAGTATGTAATAATTTTGCCATGACTTTGTTGCGCTGTGTGGGAAATAGCAGAGTCCCGCTCATTGCGATGATTTTATCTTCCATTATCAATGTCATATTGGATGTTTTGTTTGTATTTCCGGGGGAAATGGGAGTATCAGGTGCTGCTCTTGCAACTGTTTTGGCACAGGTGTTTTCTTTGCTGTACTGTTATCTTTATATACGCAGAATAAAAGAGCTGCAGTTCACGGCATCAGACTGGAAAATCAGAACGAATATTGTAAAGTATCTCATGCTTAAGGGTATGCCGGTAGCAGTCATGAATTCTGTCACGGCATTTGGAGGAATGATCCTGCAATATTTCGTGAATGCCATGGGAACTCTTTATGTTGCGGCATATGCAGCCTGTATGAAATTATGCAGCCTTTTTGAACAGGCGGGAGGAGCAGTAGGACTTGCCGTACTCACTTTCACAGGTCAGAATTACGGCGCAAATAAGATAAATAGAATCAGAAGAGGAGTATGGGATGGCATCTTACTGTCTACGTTAATCAATATTCCTATTTGTCTGGTTCAGCTGATTATTCCGGAGACGTTGACAAGGCTTATGTTAAATGATCCGATTGTCATATCTTATACCAGGGAATTCCTTTTCATTACAGGGATTGCTATTTTCCCTTTAGGATGGCTTTTTGTCACCAGAAATGCATGTCAGGGATTGGGTAAAACATTTGTACCAATGCTTTCGGGAGTACTTGAGGTTGTAATGCGTGTGGTCACTGGGTTCCTTTTGGTACCCCGGATGGGATTTCAGGGAGTGGCCATTGCAGAAGTCTCAGCATGGTGTGGGGCAGCAGTGATGCTATGTGTTACCTATGTAATATATGTGACACGGTTGTGCCAAAACGGAATTGTTGATAGTAAACAGGAAGATACTATGACCGAGAGGAACTAAAGTTGGACATCATTTGGAAGGAACAGGGTTTTATATATAAGGGAGAATACAGGGAACTGAATGAACACACGCTTTTGCTGGATGGCAGTCTTTCCCGGGAAGAGGCAGCTTGGCATCCGCATGCCTACTGTGATATCCGGGAGGCCTTTGCCGGTCGTGAACTTTCGGAAGGGAGTCCGAAAAATCCTACTGTCATGTATATTGCTCCCAATGTCTATTGGATTGATGACCCGCTGGCAACAGATACCATGCAGAAAAAAGAAGGGGATTGGGCTCCTTTCGGTATGCATGTAGACAGCAGAGCTTTAAAAGTAGTAGGATTATCTGAAAATCCGGAAAACATAGTGATTGCAGGCAACCGAGGGCAGTCCCATGCCTGTAACGGAAATTATACCCTGTTTTGTTTTCGGGTAGAGGAATTGTACCTTGCCAATGTGACGCTTGGAAACTATTGTAGTGTAGATTTAGTCTATCCAGCGAATCCGGCATTGAATCAGAAAAAGAGAACGGAGACTGTCACCCAGGCGCAGCTTGCTTTTCAGAAAGGAGAAAAACTCTGTGCCGACAATTGCCGTTTTGTGAGTCGGTTAAATCTGGTGCCCGTTTGTGGGGCAAAACGCGCATTGTACCGGAAGTGTCATTTTGAGAGCACAGATGATGCTTTAAACGGAAATGCAGTGTATGTGGGATGCGATTTTGATTTTTATGGTAATCGTCCCATTTATCAGGCAACAGGAACGGGAGCTGTGTTTATTGACTGTATTTTCCGAAGCAAAATTAAGACCATGGGAACAGAGGCAGAACAGTATCTTACCAAGGAGGGCGGACAGGTCGCTTTGATTGATTGTCGCTATGAAACAGAGGGAAACGTACCTGTGAGAGTTGGCTGGACCAAGTATCCGTTGCCCTCACTAAAATGTTATCAGTACGGAGTTGTTCAAAACGGAAAGCCGGTCACTCTTGGAGGTGACGACAGCGAAGAAACAGTACAGCTTCAGGGTAAGAAAGCGCTGGAAGCATATGTTTTCGAATATGAGGAAAAGAGATATATCAATATTGAAAATCTGTTGGGCGGCAGTAAGGGATGGAATCCTCCGGGAGAACCGAGCATTTCGAAAAAAGCCGGGAAACTGCGAATTCCGACTTTTATGCAGTTGCATACAGACAGGGAAAAAATTGCCTTTGGAGAAGAAACGATTCATGTGACCGCAAATGTATACCTCTTTTCGGGAGAGGAATGCCAAGAGCGGGTTGACTTTTTCCTGGAGAAAAGCGATATGGTTTATGCAGAACTGATTCCGGAATCGGAGCGCTCTTGCCGGATTGCAGACTGCAATCGCAGCGAACAGGTGAAGCAAATTGTGGTTCATGGGTGTACGGAGAGCGGTCTGGAGGCTTCGGTTGCAATTTCTGTGGAACCCTTCCGCTTGCCTGCACCGGAACTGTCGGGAGAACCTGTAATGAAAAAGGAAAGAGAAATAGGATGTGTGACGCTTTCCTATGAATTGTATTCCAAAGAGCGCACTGATGCGTCGGAAATTTCCTGGTATCGATGTGATACTGAAACGGGAACGGGGGCTGTACTCTGCGCTGTGACAAAAAGGGGTATTCCGCTTCGAAGCTATCGTTTCACAGCGGCTGATATCGGAAAATATATCAAGGCAGTCATCATTCCTAGGCTTTCTGGAGGTTTGGCGGGAACTGCCAAAGAGGTTATGACATCGTTTCCTGTGACGGAGGGCGAAGTGGATGAGAAGTATTTATTTACAGATTTTTCTGAATTACCGGATGAAAATCAGCCGGAATTAAGGAACGGAAGCTGGACTCTGGATTGTGCAAGACCAATCGACATAGAGATTAACTCGTCAACCTTTGGAAGTTGGGAGATGAATAACAGTATTCCTGCCTGGCAATATGGGGAGACAGGCAATGGAAGTAAGGGTGTGGGATTCTATCAGAATACCCAGGGCGCCAGACTTCGGTTTACGCCTGTCCTAAAACAGTATGGTGATATGAGTCTTAAGGTAAAGGCTGACCCGGCAAAGACGGCGGGCCAGGGGTTTGGCAGTACAGGACAGTACATGGATTTTGGAATCAAGTTTCATACAGAAAAGCTGACAGGATATGCTTTGCGTGTAATCCGCGTAAAGGAAGCTTCCGATGCAGTGGCAATGGCACTGGTGGAATACAGAGACGGAAAGAGCAGATATCTGACGGCATTACAGATGGTTTCCTGTTATCTCACCGGTTTTTGTGTAACGGTCAGATTGGAAGGAACAACACTGACTGCTACGGCTGAATGTGATACGCCTCAGCCTGTTTGCCAGATGGAAAAAGGTTATGCACATGAATTGCGGTTGGAGACGGAAGTATCGGGAAATCAGGAGGGTGGAATTTTAGTCTGGCATACGGGAACGCCAGGAACGGGCGGCTGGCAGAACACGACTATGCTCCACAGTATAGAGGTGGAATGGAAATAGCAGCGTATGCCGTTCTAATACATCTTCTGCACGTTGTCTGCCGGCTGCGGTCAGTGTGATGTATCCGGTGCTGATAGTGAGCAAAGATTGTTTAATACTTCCGGTGAAATAATTGCTTGCCTTATATTGAGCGATTCTGTGAAGGAACCGTTGCATATTTTAATTTCAACAACGGAAGTGGAAGGTTATGTACAGTGTGAGAAGCTTGCTTTGCTCGATTTGTCCGTGCGAGGTTACAAAAAGATAAATAAAATCAGGCTGGAAGATAAGATGAATATTGCAGATGCAATACAAGGAATATTTGAGTATCTATAATTTTTTACGGAGGGAAGATCATGCTAAGAATACTGGCAGTGGGGAACAGCTTTTCAGAGGATGCGACTTATTATCTGCATCAGATTTTGGAGATAGCAGGTGTTGAGAACCAGGTGGTTAATCTGTATATCGGCGGCTGCTCTTTGGAGAAGCACTGGCGCAATATAGAGAAAAACGCAAGAGAGTATCAGTTCCAGTTTAACGGAACCAAAACCGACAGGCGAGTAACCGTAAAGGAAGTGCTGAAAGAGGCAAAATGGGATGTCATCGTTACGCAGCAGGCAAGCCATGACAGCGGCTGGCTGGATACCTATGAACCTTTTCTTGGGAAAATAGTGGCTTATTTTCGGGAAAATGCACCTGAGGCCAGGTTATTTCTCCATGAAACCTGGGCGTATGAGAAGTCCAGTGACCATGAAAGCTTTGCCAGATATAACAGGGATCAACAGGAAATGTTTGACAGGCTGCAAAGTGCCTATACTGCTATGGCCGGAAAATATCAGTTGCAGCTGATCCCCTGCGGAGAAATGATTCAGAAGCTTCGCAAAACACCTTATTTTCAGGAAGAAGGAGACCGTTCGATCTGTCGTGACGGTTTCCATATGCATTATCTTTATGGGAGATATGCCCTTGGATGCATGTGGGCGGCAGCAATTGCCGGAGTTTCGATCAAAGATAATGCTTTTCAGCCTTATACGGAATATCTGCCTTATGGGGAGCCGGGTGAAGAAATCTTAAAATGTATCCGGAAAATTGTCGCAGAAATGCCCCATTCTTAGGGGTGGAATCAAGAAAGATATCATTACATATGGCACGCAGAATATCTTTTCCTAGCATCAGACAGACACTATTTGTTAATGGATCACAAAAAAGACATGGTAATTGACAATTACTGTCTGGAACCAGATGAAAGGGATGATATTTTCTGAAATCGTGATCATAATATAAGTACCAAGAGAGAAAACTCTTCCTGACAACAGGACACGAAGCATAAGGTGTTTGCTTCCGTTGTACTGGCAACGTTAAAACTTTGCAATTACTCTTTAGCATAGAGGATAATAAAGCCGAGCAGGTGAGAGGCCTGTGATTGGGTGGAAAAGCACCATAACGAAACCAGTTTTCGGACATTATGGAGAAATCTTTGATGCAAAGGTTTCTCTTTTTCGTTAAAGAAAATAATTTAGGACGTATTTACTTTCGTGCTAATATGTAATGCAATATTAGTACGAAAGGAAGTAATGGCATGAAACAGAGTGAACAAATTGAAAAACTGATTACAGCCAATGGTGGAATGATTCAGACATCACAGATTACAGATGTGGGGATTTCAAAAACGGCACTTTACCAATATGTAAAAGCAAATGATATGGAGCAAATTTCACATGGCGTTTATGCCACAAAGAACACATGGACGGATGTGATGTATTTGGTGCATCTTCGATGCAAGCAGGCAGTATTTTCTCATGAAACAGCACTCTTTTTACATGATTTGACAGATAGAGAACCACTGGAGTATGAGATTACCGTAAAGACCGGATACAATCCGTCAAAGCTAAAAGACGATGGTATTAAGGTATATACAATTAAAAAGGAACTGCATGGAGAAGGGATTACTACAATGCAGACATCTTTTGGACATTTGGTACCTGTCTATAATATGGAGAGAGCTATCTGTGATATCATCAGAAATCGGAATAATACGGAGATACAGACATTCCAAACTGCATTGAAGCAGTATGCAAAGCGAAAAGACAAAAATCTGCGATTGCTTATGCAGTATGCGGCAGAATTCCATGTAGATAAAATCTTGAGGCAATACTTTGAGGTACTGTTATGATAAAAACGGCTAAACAGTTAAAAGACTTAATTCGAAACCTGTCAAAAAAGAAATCCGCAGATGCACAGATTTTGATGAGAAATTATATGATGGAACGTTTTCTGGAGCGGATTTCCCTTTCACAATATCAGGATAAATTTATCTTGACAATGGAGGATGGGGTGACATTCCGAATTAAGCAGATTACAGAGATTATGGATGAAGCAGAATATCCAGGGGTAAGAGTCAGCATGGAAACAGAGTTTGATGGTGTAAGAACACCATTAAAGGTTGATATTTCTACCGGAGATGTTATTACTCCAAAAGAAATACAGTACAGTTTTAAATTGATGCTGGAGGAACGGTCTATAAATGTATGGGCATATAATTTGGAAACAGTTCTGGCGGAGAAGTTAGAAACGGTGATTTCGAGGGGTATTACCAATACTCGTATGAGAGATTATTATGATATTCATATTCTGATCAAACTCTATGGAAATACGCTGAATGGAAAAGTATTAGGTGAGGCATTACTTGCAACTGCCAAGAAAAGAGAAACTGAATATCATCTAAATGATGCACAGGAAATATTCGATGAAATACAGAATGATTCTAATATGCAGAAGCTTTGGAAATCCTAGCAGCGTATAGAGATTTTGAAGAAAGAGTGGAGTTAGTAAGTGAAAAACTTCCAGCAAAAGAGATTGTCAGACGAGCTGTTTACAGTAAAATAGGTAAGCTGAGCAAGAGTGATATAGTGGAGTTATGTCCTTCTATAGGCGTAAAATCTGTGGAACTGGCACTAAAGCAACTGGTTGATGAAGGAGTATTGCTAAAGAAAGGGTCAGGAAGGGCTACGTTCTACGTGAGAAGTGATTCTGAGTAGCAACTCCTAATATTAGGTTGTTTTTAGGATCTGAGAGGTTCATTAGGAGAAAACAGAATAGAAAAAATATACATAGCAGTGGGGAAAAGTCTTCACTGCTATTATTTTGCCAATTTTTAGAGAATCCATCATGGGTCATGCAGATATTTCTACTACGATGGACATTTATGCAGATGCAACTGAAGATAAGAAAAAAGAAGTGATGACAAATCTTGAAGGTAAGATTGGTTTATAAAATGCGTTTCTTGACAATTACACGATTTCGTGTTAATGTTATTTTTGAAAGGAGAGTGACAACATGAGTGAATATTTAACAGTCTCTCAATATGCTGAAGCCTCCGGAAAAGACCCTGGAAACATAAGACGAATGTTAATCAAAGGTATTCTTCAAGGAGAAAAAATTGGTAATCAATGGCTGATTCCCAAGAATACAGTTTATCCTGAAGACCGAAGAGTAAAGAGTGGGGAATATCGAAACTGGAGACAAAGAGTAAAGTTCAATAGTAAGCATTCGGAGTTGCATAAAAAGCTTTGTGAAATGTGTGAGGCAATTGGTAAAATCTATGCTAATGATATTGAAGAAGTAGTAATGTATGGTTCCTATGCAAGAGGCCAGGAAACAGATGAGTCTGATATTGATATGGCAATTGTGCTTAAGGCAAACCAGACTGATGAGCAATATGATCAACTGACAGATGTGGTTGTAGATTATGAGCTGGATATTGGAATTACTCTTTCCATTATCTCGATAGAAAAGAATGAGTTCAAAGAGTGGAAAAATACGCTTCCCTTTTATAAAAATCTTGCGAAGGAGGGAATTGTATTGTGGAAGAACGAGTAAAAGAACTTTCAAAATATCGCTTTGAAACCAGTCTTGAAAATTTGGAAGATGCAAAACTTATGTTTGAGAATGGAAGATATAAGAATGCTTTGAACATAGCGTATTATTCTATCTTTCATGCAATCAGATCTGTAAATACATTAAAGGGATTTGATAGTAGCAAACATAGCGGAGTAATTGCTTTTTTCAACCAGAGCTATGTAAAAGAAGGGGTTTTTGATAAAGAACTTTCAAAGATTATCAAGCAGGCATATGATTACAGAGAGAAAGCAGATTATCTTGACTTTTATATCGCATCGAGTGAAGAAGCAGGAAAGCAGATTGCTAGAGCTGAAGTGTTTAAAGAAGCGATAAAAACATATTTAGTAGAACAAGATATTTTATAAACAACCTAAAATAGTTGATGACAAATTAAAAAGTTGTGACTACAATTAAATCAGTAGTTTGTTTGAATAGTGAGATGTATTTTTTACAACATAGTGTCATTTGGCGTAAGATGCATCAATTAGGATACTTACGAATTAATCTGGTGCTCGTTCCATAGAAGAGTACAACAAGAGCATGATGATACAGCGATGACAACACAAATTTATGCTTCAAAGGATTTCAATGGATTTTTAAAATTCGTTTCAATAATTCTCCAAGGACGTCAATGGATGTCTGTGGTAGAAGTCAAAAACCTTTTCCCGACGATGAAGAGCTTGGATAAAAAAGACCAGTAAAATCAAGGCTTAACAGTCGTAAGGAACTATAAGTCTTGCGGTTGAGGCAGAGAACGGTGTGACCGTGAAGGTCACGCCGTTTTTTTGCGTCCAAGGGTAGATTCTGCGATCATGGGTTCTGCCAGCACGGTAATCTCCACCTCGTCAACAAAATTAAAGATGATCTCCACCTTCTGTCTGCGCTTGCCGCCAGACTTATCCGGTGCGTGGATGATGATCTTCTTGATATACTCGTTGACAATCGTCTGCGTCAGCTCCGTGACATCCACATACTTTTTCGTCAGCGCAATGAAAGCGTCCAGATCGTCGCCCATCGCCTGCCACTGTTCAACCCATTCTTCCGTTGTTTCAATTTCGAGCTTTAACCGTTCCTGCTCCGCTTCATAATCAGAAGTCATCTTCTTGTACTTTTCCTTGCTGATCTCACCGAGGGCGTAGTCCTCATAGAGCCGGGACATGACCACATCGAGGGTGGCAAGGCGCTTTTTTGCCTGCTCCATGCGCTTCTGATCTTCCCGGATGTCCCGTTCCTGATCGGAGCGGCGGTAGTGCAGCCATTCCTCCTGAAAGCCCTCCACATCACCGCGAATGTACTCGTTGACCGCCTGAATCCGTTCCAGTACCAGTTCCCGCAGCACATCCTCGCGGATATAATGCGCCGAGCAATCGCCACGCCCACTCTTATATTTGGAGCAGCGTATCTGCAGATGAGCTGCTGACTATTGCCCAGCGCAACCGCAGTATCGTTTCCCTCTACCGCACGGAGCAGGACGAGGACGGCGAAGAAACTGGTGAGGATGTGACTTGCGACGATAGCTGGAACTATGCCGACATTCTCTGGAACGAGATTCAGGCAAAGGCGGTCGCGGCGGCGTTTGACCAGCTATCCTATAAAGAGCAATGGTATCTGGAAAAGCGGAACGCCATCTGCATGACCTGTGGGCGCGTCAGCCCACTGTCCACGCAGTCTACCTTTGAGGCCTTGGCGGTAGATTTCGAGGGTACGACAACCAGCGGTGCGGAGCGATTCTACCGGCGCACATTGGATAAACTGCGTCTGAAACTGCTGGAAAGTGGCCTTGTCCATACCGTGACACTGAAGCAGACCGAGTACCGAAAAAAGAACAAAAAAATAGCCGCCGCTGTCTACCTGTATCAGGCGGACAACGACGGCGAATGGGGCGAGATTCGGTTTAATTTTGAAAACGGCACAGCTGAGATCGTGAGGCTGGCGGATTGGGATACGGTAAAATCCAACATCTTTGCAAAAACGGCGATACGCTGCATACAGAGATTGCCGGAGGCGAGAATGTTGAAATCTGTGGTCGTGCCGTTTTGGAAAGGCAGGGCGTAATTACCCGCAGAGCATGACCTTTACACAGAACAGGCCGTCCTGATAGGTAACCGTATTCACCCCGCCGGATTTTTCTGCGATGTGACGGACGGACTGAAGTCCGACGCCGTCTCCTTTTCGCTTGGAGGACTGGAATACGCCACCTTTTTCGCGGATGACTCCGTCATAGGTGTTTTCAACCTGAATCAGTGCCAGACTGTTGCCATGCAGATAGGCTGTCAGTTTGATCCTGCGTC
>OGFZ01000628.1_pt1 | contig 20231 bp, 19 predicted proteins | sample 1571081 | NCBI WGS metagenome assembly OGFZ01 (sample SAMEA2582039, study PRJEB24529) | metagenome | biome: Human gut stool | place: China | collected 2011
AGTCAGGTGTATATTCCGATAACCATAGAGCTTGACTATGCAGGGACTGGCAGTCCGCTTGGCTATATTGTATACAAGGATCAGGACTATAGCAGCAGGTACTATGAGGTTGCAGCATCAAACGGACATGTGCGCGATCTCCCAAAGAGTCAGCTTGGGGTTGATGTGGAACATGATTTTGAACCGAAGTACATTACTATCCGAGGAAAAGGAGATATCCTTGCAAATCTTCGCAAAGAAGTGAAAAAAGCAGATAAAGTGTATCTCGCAACTGACCCGGACCGTGAGGGTGAAGCGATTTCCTGGCATCTTAGCAAGGCATTAAAACTGGAAGGCAAAGATGTCAACCGAATCAGTTTCAATGAGATTACGCAGAGTGCGGTGAAAGCGTCTTTGAAACAGCCGAGAGACATTGACATGAACCTTGTGAATGCGCAGCAGGCGAGACGTATCTTAGACCGTATGGTTGGTTATAAGATCAGTCCGCTGCTCTGGGCAAAAGTAAAACGTGGCTTAAGTGCCGGACGTGTGCAGTCGGTTGCACTTCGCATCATCTGTGACCGCGAGGAGGAGATCAACGCTTTTATTCCGGAAGAATACTGGACACTTGACGCAGAATTAAAGATCGCAGGTGAGAAAAAGCCTTTGCTTGCAAAGTTCTACGGAGACAGCGAGAGCAAGATGAATATCTCTTCGAGGGAGGAGATGGACCGCGTGATGGCAGAAATCTCCAAAGAGACATTTAAAGTGATCGAGGTAAAAAAGGGCGAGCGTGTGAAAAAAGCACCGCTTCCATTTACGACCAGTACTCTGCAGCAGGAGGCATCCAAAGCGCTGAACTTCCCAATCTCAAAGACGATGAGAATCGCCCAGCAGCTCTATGAAGGTGTGGATGTGAAGGGGCAGGGAACGGTCGGTCTTATCACTTACCTGCGTACAGACTCTGTCCGCATTTCCGAGGAAGCAGATGCACAGGCACATGAGTACATCGGAAAAAATTACGGTGAAAATTATCTTGCAACACAGACAACTGCCAAAAAGTCCGGCGCAAAAATCCAGGATGCACATGAGGCCATCCGTCCATCCGATATCAATCGTACACCGGCAATGGTAAAAGATTCCCTTTCCAGAGATCAGTTTCGCCTGTATCAGCTGATCTGGAAACGTTTTGCAGCAAGCCGTATGGCATCTGCGGTATATGAGACGACCAACGTGAAGATCGGTGCCGGAAATTACCGGTTTACAGTATCAGCATCCAAGATCGCATTTGATGGATTTATGTCTGTATATACCAGTGAGGATGACGAAAAGGCAGAAAATAATGTGCTGCTGAAGTCGATCGATGAGAGTACGGAACTTTCTTTGGAAAAGCTTGATGAAAAACAGCATTTTACCCAGCCGCCGGCGCACTATACAGAGGCGTCTCTGGTCAAGACATTAGAGGAACTTGGAATCGGACGTCCGAGTACCTATTCCCCGACCATTACAACGATTCTTGCAAGACGCTATATTGTAAAGGAAAATAAGAACATTTACGTGACAGAACTCGGCGAAGTGGTAAATCAGATCATGAAGGAATCTTTCCCATCTATCGTGGATGAACATTTCACGGCAAACATGGAGAGCCTGCTCGACAGTGTCGGCGAGGGAACTGTTAACTGGAAAACGGTTATAGAGAACTTTTATCCAGATCTTGAAAAAGCAGTCGAGGCTGCGGAAAAAGATCTTGAGAAGGTCAAAATTGAGGATGAAGTGACCGACGTGGTCTGCGATGTCTGTGGCAGAAATATGGTTGTGAAATATGGACCGCATGGTAAGTTCCTTGCCTGCCCTGGATTCCCGGAATGCCGCAACACAAAACCTTATCTGGAAAAAATCGGCGTCAAATGTCCGAAATGCGGCAAAGAGATTGTGCTGAAAAAGACCAAGAAGGGCAGAAAGTATTACGGCTGTGAGAATAACCCGGAATGCGACTTTATGAGCTGGTCACGTCCGGTAGAAGAGAAATGCCCGAAATGCGGCGGCTACATGGTTATGAAAGGCAGCAAAATCGTCTGCGCAGACGAGCAGTGCGGTTATGTGACAGAGAAGAAAGAAAAAAATCAGGAATAATTTGAATATATTGAATTTTCTGAATAAATGTGCTAAAATACAAAATGTCATAAAAAACCAGCAAAAACTTATGGGAGGCTGTCAAATGAGCGTTCAATTGTTAGATAAAACAAGAAAAATCAATAAATTGCTGCATAACAACAATTCGTCAAAAGTGGTATTTAATGATATCTGTGATGTGCTTAAGGATATTTTAAACTCTAACATTCTTGTGATCAGTAAAAAGGGAAAAGTGTTAGGAACCGGTCTGACGGATGGTGTGGAAGAGATCCGGGAGCTGATCGTGGATGAGGTCGGCGGATTTATCGATCCATTGCTGAATGAACGTTTGCTTGGAATCCTGTCCACAAAAGAGAATGTCAATCTCGAGACGTTGGGATTTGTGAATGACATTAAGAAATATACTGCGATCATAACACCGATCGACATTGCAGGAGAGCGGCTCGGAACACTGTTTGTGTACCGGGAGAATGATCCGTATGATATTGATGATATTATTTTGAGCGAATATGGGACAACCGTGGTAGGACTTGAGATGATGCGTTCGGTAAATGAAGAGAACGCTGAGGAGACAAGAAAAGTCCAGATCGTAAAATCTGCGATCAGCACGCTTTCTTTTTCAGAACTGGAAGCCATCACCCACATTTTTGAGGAGATGGATGGCAAAGAGGGAATTCTTGTTGCAAGTAAGATCGCAGACCGTGTAGGGATCACAAGATCTGTGATCGTCAATGCACTTCGCAAGTTTGAGAGCGCAGGAGTGATCGAATCAAGATCTTCCGGCATGAAGGGAACCTACATCAAAGTTCTGAATGACGTTGTCTTTGATGAACTGGAACAGATCAAGAAAGAAAATAACATAAAATAAAGGAATTTACGCAAAAAAGGGATTTTATAGCCTGCTATAGAGTCCTTTTTTTCGCATTAAGCAGGAATTGTCAGGGAAGATGGGAACACAGATTGAAAAAACAAAGCACCATATTGTGCCTGACAGTCAAAAATCTACAAGATATGTCAAAAATGGTAAAAAAAGACTTGTGTTTTTTGATTTATTCTTTATAATAAAACTAGGTTACTGTTGAATTATGTAAATTGGAAGGGGAATGTGTCATGATTACTACGAACGCATTTGACTATATCAATGTGTTGGATAAAGCGGCGGATGCAAGCTGGCTTCGTGAGACTGCAATTATGAATAATCTTGCGAACACAGATACGCCGGGATATAAGAGACAGGAAGTGGATTTTGAGTCTGTACTTCAGAGAGAATTAGGCCACTCCAAATACACAACGCTGGACAAGAAAATCCGTTCCTTAAATGCGGATCTTTCCGGTCTGAATGTATCTACCTATACAGACTCATCAAATTATTCTTACCGTCTGGACCGGAACAACGTGGATCCGGATACCGAGAATGTGGAACTGGCATCGGAGACGATCCGTTATCAGGCACTTACGAACAGCATTACCTCTGATTTTACGAGAATGCAGGCAGTTTTAAAGTAAAATAAGAGCAGGATTACAGGAGGATAAAAATGGCTTTATTTCAGGCGTTTGATATCAGTGCTTCGGGAATGACTGCGGAGCGTTTCCGTATGGATACCATTGCAGAGAATATTGCAAATGTAAATACGACAAGAACAGAAGATGGAACTCCATACCGAAGAAAAATAGTTACTTTTGCAGAGAAGGAAGTGACTTCTTTCTCAAGGTATTATCAGAATGCCAGATCTAAGTTTGTCGGAAATGGTGTGAAAGTATCTTCTGTCAAAGAGGACACAGAGACTGATTTTATCATGGAGTATGATCCGTCCAATCCGGATGCGGATGAGAATGGTTATGTTTCTTATCCGAATGTGAATACGGTCACAGAGATGACGAACCTTATTGATGCATCCCGTGCGTATGAGGCAAACACAACAGCATTCGAGGCTGCAAAATCAATTGCACAGAGCGGACTCTCCATTGGAAAATAAGTAAAGATAAAAGATAAGTAAGGTGGTATGACATATGGATATCAGTTCATTGACAAATATCAGTTCAGATTATCTGAATCAGATCGCACAGCAGAACAGGCTGGTCACGACAGATGATGATTCGTTCAGTTCTGTCCTTTCATCTGCGATGAATATGGTTTCGGAGACAAACGACCTGCAGAACAACGCACAGTCGGAGGTGATCCGTTTTGCATTGGGACAGTCAGAGAACACACATGATCTGACAACGGCACAGTACAAAGCACTTACTGCGATCCAGTATACGGTGGCAGTGAGAGATAAAATGATCGATGCATACAAAGAAATCATGAATATGCAAATTTAGTGAACGAGGGTAGATGAAAATGCCGGAACAGGTACAAAAGGTTTTAGACAGAATCCTAGAATGGTGGAAAAAATTCAATACAAAACAAAAGACACTGCTGATCAGCATTGTGGCAGTTGTGCTTGTGGCTCTTGCAATTCTTGCGGCAGTCGTTTCCAAGCCTAAAATGGTAACATTAGTTACCTGCGAAACAACAGCAGAATCCGGGCAGGTCAAGAACATACTTGACTCTGAGAATATTTCCTATGAACTCTCCGCTGATGGACTTGCCTTTCAGGTAAATGAAAAGGATTACGCAAATGCTTCCATCGTTCTTGGAACAAATGACATTCCAACCAGCGGCACAAAGTTAAGCGATGTGTTTGATGGCGGTTTCAGCTCCACCGAGGCGGATAAAACAAAAAAATATAAATTATATCTCGAAGAGTATTATGCTGAGAAGCTTGAGACATTATCGAATGTAGATGCAGCGGCAGTGACACTGGATCTGCCGGATGAAGATGGAACGATCCTCTCCAAAGGCGAACAGGCATATGTGACAGCGATCCTGACGCTCAACGGAACGATGGATGATGAACAGGCAGCCGGACTTGCAAAATATCTTGCAACAAATGTTGGAAATGATGACACATCCAATGTGCTCATCCTCGATAATAGTTCAAATGTTCTTTTCTCTGGTCAGGATGATACGTCTGTGACAGGAAATGCCAACAACCAGTTGTCTTTAAAGACCAAAGCCGAAAATCAGGTAAAAGGCCAGGTGAAAGATGTCCTTGTAGGATCATCACTGTTTGACAATGTAGAAGTCGGTCTGAATCTTGCGATGAATTTTGACCAGACCACAGAATCCACACATGAGTATTATGCGCCGGATGGACAGACCAACGGTATGGTGGGATCAAAGAGTGAATATCAATCGAATGCAGTCGGTGGAGCAGCGGCAACACCGGGAACCGATTCCAATGATGACGATACGACTTATGTGATGGAAGATAATGATTACACAAGTTCCAGTGTGTCTGAGACGAATACAAACTACCAGAATAACGAGAAGATCACAACAACAACACCGGCAGTTGGAACTGTTAATTATGACGGCTCATCCATATCTGCAGTCGCAACGAACTATGTGATCTATGATGAGGATACACTGCGTGCTTCCGGAACGCTCGGTGACATGACCTTTGATGAGTATGTTGCTGCAAACAGTGAACCTGTAAAGGCGGAAGTAGACCAGGATCTTTATACGCTGATCTCCAATGCAACAGGCGTACCGGTGAGCAATATCACGATCATTGCATATGATCAGCCGATGTTCCAGTATAGCAAAGGAAGTACACGGACCATATCGGATTATCTGCAGATCATCCTTGCAGTATTGATTTTTGCACTGTTAGGTTATGTAGTATTCCGCAGCACAAGAAAAGAGAAAGCAGTCGAGCCGGAGCCGGAACTTTCCGTGGAGTCTCTGCTTGAATCCACGAAAGAATCTGCAGATACATTGCAGGATATCGGATTCAATGAAAAATCAGAGACAAGAGTCCTGATAGAAAAATTCGTAGAAGAAAATCCGGAAGCGGCAGCTTCCTTACTTAGAAACTGGCTGAATGAGGAGTGGGAGTAGAATATGGCAACTGCAGATTACAATGGCGTTCAGAAAGCCGCAATCCTGCTGATTACATTAGGACCTGAACGTTCCGCAGATATTTTTAAACATCTGAAAGAAGAAGAGATTGAGGAACTTACGCTGGAGATCGCAAATACAAGAAGCGTGTCTCCACAGGTAAAAGAAGATATTTTAAATGAGTTTTATCAGGTGTGTCTGGCACAGCAGTATATCGCAGAGGGTGGTATCGGTTATGCAAAAGAGCTTCTTGACAAGGCTCTTGGACAGGAAAAAGCACAGGAGGTTATCTCCAAGCTGACTGCTTCCTTACAGGTCCGCCCGTTCGAGTTCGTGCGGAAGACAGATCCGAGTCAGCTTTTGAACTTTATCCAGGATGAGCATCCACAGACGATCGCAATGATTTTATCATATCTGACAGCAGCGCAGGCGGCGATGGTTTTAGGAGCACTTCCACCGGAGAAACAGGCGGATGTTGCAAAGAGGATCGCAATGATGGATCGTACATCACCGGATGTGATCAAAGAGGTGGAGCGAGTGTTAGAAAGAAGACTTTCTTCTCTGGTCAACCAGGATTACACGATTGTCGGAGGTGTCGATGCGATCGTGAATATCTTAAATACGGTAGACCGTTCTACAGAGAAGCATATTATGGAATCTCTTGAAATTGAAGAACCTGAGCTTGCAGATGAAATCCGTAAGAAGATGTTCGTATTTGAGGATATCCTTCTTCTCGATGACAGAGCTATCCAGCGTGTTCTTCGTGATGTTGAAAACTCAGATCTTGGTATTGCATTGAAGGGTGCAAACGAAGATGTTCAGAATGCAATCTTTAACAACCTGTCAAAACGTCTGGCTGCCATGATCAAAGAGGATATGGAATTTATGGGACCTGTGCGTATGAAGGATGTTGAGGAGGCACAGCAAAAGATCGTTGCTGTTATCAGAAAGCTTGAGAATTCGGGTGATATCGTCATTTCAAGAGGCGGAGGTGATGATATAGTTGTCTAATATATTAAAGCAGTATTTCGTGCACAATGAGCCGGATAAAACACGCGTCATTAACTCAAATGATATTGTAGAAAAGCGTTTAGAGAAGATGGCAGAGCTTAAGCGCATGGAACAAAAAACAACAGACGGAAATGGTTTCTCAGCAGGGATCGTTGGTCCTGACACAGATTATGTGGAGGAGATCGACCATACTGCAGAAGCAAAAAAAGAGGCTGAGAAGATTTTAGCAGAAGCACATGCGCAGGCAGAAACAATTTTAAATCAGGCAGATCAGGAAGCTGAAAATATCCGGGAGAATGCAAAAAATACCGGATATCAGGAGGGAAGACAGTGCCTGGAGAGTGAGCTGGCGGCACAGCGTGAACAGTTACAGAATGAATATCAGAGAAAACAGGAAACGCTTCAGGATGAATTCAGGGAGAAACAAAAAAATATGGAAAAGGATCTGGTAGATGTGATCCTTGAGGTTTTTAACAAAGTATTCCATATTCAGTTTGATAATAAAAAACACATTCTGATGTATCTCATTGATGATGCAATTTTAAATATCGAGGGAGATAAAAAATTCCGCATCAAGGTTGCTAACAGCAATGTGATGTTTCTTGAGAATCATAAAGAAGAAATTCTGGAACGAGTGGGAGCCGGAATCGAGATCGAGATTGTTGCAGATTCCTCCATGGATGGAAATTCCTGCGTGATCGAGACAGACTCGGGAGTATTCGACTGCAGCCTTGGTGTGCAGCTCGAAAATCTCATAAAAGATATAAAATCACTATGCTTATAAGGATGGTTGAAAGTGGACAGCAGGTATAACAAGTATTTACGACTGGCGGAGAATACATATTTTAAACGGCTTGGAAAAGTTGTTAAAATTGTTGGATTGACCATTGAATCCGTAGGTCCGGACGCAAAACTGAATGACTTGTGCAGAATTATCATTGATGAAAATGCTGACACCGTGGTAATGGCTGAGGTTGTGGGTTTCAGGGATAAAAGACTGCTTTTGATGCCTTATGAGAGCGTAGAGGGGATAGGAGTAGGATGTATCGTTGAAAATACGGGGCATCCTTTATCTGTTCCTGTAGGAAATGAACTCTTAGGGCATACCTTAGACGGAATTGGACGTCCAACGGACATTGACAAATTAGAAACACCGTATGAATATCCGGTCGATGCACAGCCTCCGGATCCGATGTCAAGAAAGATCATCAGTGAGGTGCTTCCTCTCGGCGTGAAAGCGGTCGACGGATTGATCACAGTCGGAAAAGGACAGCGTATCGGAATTTTTGCAGGTTCCGGTGTCGGAAAAAGTACACTGCTTGGTATGTTTGCAAGAAATACAAAGGCAGATATCAATGTCATTGCCCTGATCGGTGAGCGTGGCCGTGAGGTGCGCGAATTTGTGGAACGGGATCTTGGAGAAGAGGGTATGAAACGTTCCATTGTCGTTGTGGCGACTTCTGACAAGCCGGCATTGATCCGTAAGAAGGCAGCAATGACGGCGACATCCATTGCAGAGTATTTCAGGGATCAGGGAAAAGATGTGCTTCTGATGATGGATTCCCTGACACGTTTTTCCATGGCACAGCGCGAGATCGGACTTGCATCCGGAGAACCGCCTGTAACCAGAGGATATCCGCCGAGTGTATATTCGGAGATGCCAAAACTGTTAGAGCGTGCAGGAACTTCAGATAAAGGATCGATCACCGGATTATATACGGTGCTGGTAGATGGTGATGATTTTAATGAACCGATCACAGATACAGCCCGAAGCATTTTGGATGGTCATATCATGCTGTCCAGAAAACTGGGACATAAAAACCACTATCCGGCCATTGATATTTTACAGAGTATTTCCAGGGTTATGAGTTCCATTGCAACGCCGGAACATAAAGAACTGGCAGGCAGGTTAAAAAATGTACTTGCCACATACAATGAGGCAGAAGATCTGATCAATATTGGAGCCTATAAGAGCGGTTCTAACAGGAATATCGATTATGCCATCCAGAAAATCGATGCTGTAAATGATTTCCTGATGCAGAAGACCGACGAAAAATTCCAGTTTGAACAGGAGATCGATCTGCTGCGTGCACTTTTTAATGATTAGAGGTTGATAGGATATGGCAAAATTTGCATATCGGATGCAAAGCATATTAGATATAAAAGAAAAAATGGAAGGCCAGGCGAAGATTGCATATGGAGTTGCAAATGCAAAACTCATGGATGAACAGGGAAAACTCCAGCAGATCATGATACGCAAGGCAGGTTATGAAAGCCAGGCGAGAAATTTGGTGAATGGAACCATTGATGTACCTAAGATCAAAGAATGCAAGCGGGCAGTAGATACCATGAAAACGATGCAGCGCAGCCAGATGATGAATGTGCATGTCGCAGAAAAAAATGTAGAGGCTGCCCGGTTGAAACTCAATGAAGTCATGATGGAAAGAAAGACGCATGAGAGACTGAAAGAGCAGGCGTTTGAAGTTTTTAAACAGGAAATGCAATATGCAGAGAATAAAGAAATTGATGAGCTTGTAAGTTACACCTATCATGAGGGGATGACAGAAACCCGGTAATTTTGACAGGGCAATATACGAGAAAGGCATGGACGAGATTATGGCAGAACAAAAGCAGCAGGAAGAATTACAGAAGGAAAATGAAGTTTTAGATAAAAAACAGTTAAAGGCGGCAAAAAAGCTGGAAAAAAAGAAGAGAAAACAGAAAAATCCAGATGATCTGGATGGAGATGAGGAAACCGTTGGAGGAAAAATCCTTGTTTTCTTTGTCACGATTATTATCATTCTGATCTGGCTTGCCATCTTTGCAATGCTGATCAAGCTGGATGTAGGTGGGTTTGGCTCGGGAGGCTTAGCTCCTGTGATCAAAGATGTTCCTTATCTGAATAAGATTTTGCCGGATTCTGTCACAGAGGAGGTTTCCACGGAAGACAGCCAGTATGCATACACAAATCTGGATGATGCGATCAACCGGATCAAAGAGCTTGAGATTGAGCTTGCAGATGCCCAGAACAGTGCAAATTCTGATGCAGATTATATTGCACAGTTAGAGGAGAAGGCGAAAGAGCTGGATACCTATAAGCAGAATGAGGCAGATTTTGAGAAGGAAAAAGAAAAATGGTATGAGGATGTTGTCTTTTCGGAAGATGCTCCCGATATAAGTAATTACAAAGAGTATTATGAGAGCATTGATGCGGCAAATGCGGAAGTGCTTTATAAACAGGTGGTAGAACAGACTCTGACGGATGAACAGATGGATGATTATGTGAAGACTTATTCCAGCATGAAGCCGAAAGAGGCGGCAGCTATTTTTGATACAATGACAGACAACCTTCAATTGGTAGCAGATATATTATCCAATATGGACACACAGTCCAGAGGAGATATTCTCGGTAAGATGAACTCGGATACGGCAGCAAAAGTAACTGAGATCATGGAGCCTTCAGAATAGAGGGAGAGATCTAAGGATCTTTTCCGGGCAGTGCATACTGCCAGACAGTAAGACGATAAAAGAAGAAAGGAGGAAGCATATGGCTGGTACAACAATTTCTGAATTAGGAAAAATGTTTAACCAAAGCACACAGTCTGTGCAGGGGACAGAAAGCAATACCCGGATCACCACTGGAAAAGTAGATTTTGGTTCTATGATGAAACAGTCCGGAAACCGTCAGACAGCATCTTATGCAGGGATTGACCACAACGAAACAGTAAAGACAGCAGCAAATGGCAGTAAGGACACTGTGAAAGCGGCAGATGATTATCAGAAGTATCAGTACAAGGATAATACGATCGCATCAGAGATAAAACAGGTCACATCTGAGGATGTTGTCAAAGAGCAGTTCGAACAGTTTACAGAAGATGTAAAAGAAGTTCTGAAAGAGGAGCTTGGCGTGTCCGATGAAGCGATTGAAGCAGCAATGCAGACCCTTGGCTTACAGTTCCAGGATCTGCTGAATCAGAATAATCTTGCAAATCTTGTGGCAGAACTTACCGGAGCAGATAGCGTACCACAGCTTTTGTGCAGTGAACAGTTTGTAAATGTACTGCAGAGTGTCAATGACATTGGAAAAGATATTTTAAATGCACTTGACATGAGTCTGGAAGAGTTTCAGAGCGCAGTTGCCAAAGTGATGGACGATAATGCCGGATCGTCAGATGCTGTTACCGGACAGGAAACAGAAGCATCTGTGGATGAGGCAGTTGTTACAGATCAGACAGCCACAGAGGATACCAGTGCATCAACACAGAAATTTGCGGTAGAGGATGGAAGACAGACAAAAGCAGCAGAAAATGCACCTGCGCAGGATACACAGTCTTCTGAGGTAACGGAAGATATTCCGGAACAGGAAACTGTACAGAATAGGATGACATCCGAAAATGCGGCAGAGGATTCCACAGATCAGAACAATTCTTCTGATACACCCGGCAGGTTCCGTTTTACAAATGAGACAGCCCATACTGCAGACGGGGCGGTTATCACACCACAGAGTCATGTGGTACAGGAATTTGCTAATGTTGAGACAGTAGAACCATTACCGCAGAGTGTAAATACACAGGATGTGATCGATCAGATCGTAGAGTCCGCAAGAGTGATCCTGACAGAAGATAAGACGAGCATGGAGTTACAGCTAAACCCGCAGAACCTCGGAAAGATCATTCTTAAGGTTACCGAGCAGGAAGGCGCAGTAACAGCAAAGATCATGACACAGAATGCAGTGGTAAAAGAGGCATTAGAAGCCCAGACCGTAGAACTCAGACAGAATTTAGAGCAGGCTGGTGTGAAAGTGGATGCTGTTGAAGTGACCGTTGCAAGCCATGAGTTTGAGAAAAACCTTGAGCAGAATGCAGAAGGTGAAAAACAGCAGGGCGAGCAGCAGGAAAAAGAAAAAGGCAGAACCCGCAGATTAAATCTGAATGATTTAAGTGAATTATCCGGCGTGATGTCGGAAGAAGAAACTCTGGCAGCCAAAATGATGGCAGAACAGGGAAACAGTGTAGATTACACTGCATAAGTTTTGAGAAAGGAGAGAGACAATGGCGTTAATTCAGCAGGTAAAAGATGGAAAATTTATAGATGAGACTACCGGTACAGGCAGTACATCAACAAAATCGTCCGAGAAAGATAAAAAGACCAACGAGCTTGGTTATGACCAGTTCTTACAGATTTTATGCGCAGAGATGCAGTATCAGGATCCGTTGGAACCGACAAGTAATACCGAGTATATTGCACAGCTTGCGACCTTCTCACAGTTGGAGTCACAGCTTAGTGTGCAGAGTACGATCGAGGCCTCTTCGGCAAATGATCTGGTTGGCAAGTATGTCATCATGAAAGTGACTTCATCTACAACAGGAGAGACAAGCTATATCGCAGGAACCTGTGATTATGTACTTCACAAAAACGGAGAAACATTTCTTTCTGTCAATGATGGACTTTACAACCTGAAGGATCTGGATACTGTTGCAGACGCAACTTATATGGAAGCAGTGACACTTGCAGAGACAATTAAATCCGCAATTTCATTACTGCCATCCAAAAATTCAATCTCGCTTGCAAACAAAGATGATATTGAGAGCATCCGTAAGATGTATGATGGACTGAACGATTACCAGAAGAAATTCGTTTCCAAAGATTCCTGGAAGAAGTTTGAAGAACTTGAGGCAAGATTAAAAGAACTGATCAAGGCAAACGAATCTGCAGATGGATCTGACAAAACAGACAAATCTGACAAAGCGGAGGGAACAGACAAGACTGACAGCACAGGCAAGACGGACAGTACAGACAAAGCTGACAGCACAGGCAAGACGGACAGTACAGACAAAGCTGACAGTACAGACAAGACGGATAGCACAGACAAATCTGATAGTACAGACAAAACAGAAGAAACAGGAAGTGCAGGATCAGGAGATACAACCGATAACAGTTCAGACAGGACAGAGTAACAGGAGATGGGGTTATGAATAAAATTAATAACCAATTCACTTCGATTGAACAGATCACGGACCGTTATCTTGGTACTGGAAAAGGAAATTCCACAGTCAATGCATCGGGATTGTCCTTTGAGGAAATTTTAAAACAGAAACAGGATGTTTCTGAGAGCTTGGAACTGAAATTTTCCAAACATGCCTCCATGAGACTGGAGAACAGAAAAATCAATCTGTCAAAAGAACAGAGCGTGGAGTTCAAAAAGCAAGTGAAAAGGGAATTCGGGAGTCACTCGTAATCGTTGATTCTCTGGCATTCATTGTAAATGTCCCAAACAAAACAGTTGTGACAGCAATGGACCGCACGGAATCCGATGACAACATTTATACCAATATTGATGGCGCAGTGATCATATAGCTGGACCTTAGGGGAGCAATCGGTTTCTGACTGACAGAAGAAACCAGACACCCTGCGCCAAAAGAACTTTAGGAGGTCATTTCATTATGATGAGATCAATGTACTCTGCTGTGTCAGGTTTAAAGACACATCAGACAAGAATGGACGTGATCGGTAATAATATCGCCAACGTCAACACAGTAGCTTTTAAATCTTCTTCCGTAACATTCAGTGATATCTTATATCAGACCACTTCGAATGCATCCGGAGCAAATGCAACAACCGGTACCGGCGGTGTCAATGCAAAGCAGATCGGTCTCGGTACAACTGCGGCAGCAACCAAAGTCAGCATCACTTCTGCAGGTGCGTCTGAGACAACCGGAAATCCATTTGATATCCGTCTGACTGATAAAAACTCGACGAACTTCTTTATTGTAAACAATGGTTCTGAGAACGTATTTACCCGTTCCGGTTCTTTCTACGTAGACGGTTCCGGTAACTTGTGTATGTCCTCAACAGGCTATACGGTTATGGGATGGCAGGTTGACGAGACAACAGGTGAGATCCGCAAGGACACTGTTTCGGCACTCCGTATCATGCAGGAGAAGAACCTGACTTCTGCACCGGAAGCAACCACACAGGCAACCATCGCCGGTGTGCTGGATGAGAATGATACAGATGTTAAAAATGATGCCGGCAGGGTAATGAACTTAAACTTCTACGATAACCTTGGCTATCAGTATACTGCGAAGTTTGCAATCAAGTCTACTGGAACAGATGGAAAATATACCGTTGAACTGACATCTGTTTTGGATAGCAATAATCAGAATATCATCAAAAATCTTACAAAACAGGAGATTTCACAGATTTTCGGTGATTACCAAGCAGATGCAACACTTGGACAATATGGTCTGGCAAAGGGTTGTACGTATGATGCTGCCACTAATCAATACGAAAAAGATGGCAAAAAATACCAGAAGTCTGCAACAGATCCTACTGTATTTCAAGAGGTAGGTAATAATGCTAATACTGTAAGCATTACGGAAATCTTTTCTGGTATCACAACAACAATGGCTAACGATATTAAAGATCAAGCAAGTAAAACAAAAGTTGAATTTGATACTAAAACCGGACATGCAACTGTAAAAGGTGAGAAGACTTCTTATGACCTGGTATTTGATACAAGCACAGGTAAGTTTGCTTCCATCGGTGGTGATACCCCATCTAAAATGCTGAATATGTCTGTACTTTCTTCTGGTTTGCTAAATAACAACGGAAACTTCCAGAATATCACCGTGGACTTCTCACAGTGCTTAAACTATGAGAACGGTGGTAAGTCCACGATCGGCGCAGATGCCGGAGCAGTGGACGGTACAACCGGAAAAGGACGTAAGCTTGGTGCCATGACAGGTATTTTCATTGATACAAGCGGACGTATCTACGGTACATATGACAATGGTAACACAGAGCTGCTAGGACAGATCGCAGTTGCACAGTTCTCTAACGCATCCGGTCTTGAGAAAGTCGGAGAGAGCTGCTACCGCACAACCTTAAACTCCGGTGAGTTCGATGGAATCGGTGTGGAGATTTCCGCAGACGGTTCTTCCATGACAACCGGCGAGCTGGAAATGTCGAACGTAGATCTTTCCTCAGAGTTTACATCCATGATCACGACACAGCGTGGATTCCAGGCAAACTCCCGTGTTATTACAACCTCCGATACATTATTAGAGGAACTTGTAAACTTAAAACGATAATATAAACTGAATGGAGGAATCTATAAAACGTTACAGATTCCTCCTTGAATAGAAATAGTATAAAAAAAGTAACGATTATTTAGTAAATATGTTCCATACTACAACAAGATATGGTATACTAAACGTTGTTTCATTGTTTTCATTGTCTGTTAACAATAAGGAAAGGATGAACACTATGATCGAAGTGACAAGATTAAATGGTACACAGATTTTGGTGAATGCGGATCTGATCGAACTTGTCGAAGAAACACCGGATACCGTGATTACTTTCACGACAGGACGAAAAATAATTGTAAAAGAAAGTAGACAACAGATAAAAAGTTTAGTAAAATCATATAAGCGGGAAATTATGGAAACTGGATTTGAAGCAGAAAATGAAAATTAAATTTTAAATATATTAACAAGGATGGCAGGTGGAAGATATGGATATCGCATCTTTAGCCGGTATAATACTCGGCGCAGTAATGTTTGTATTCGGTGTTTTCAGTAATGGTGGATTTGAAGCTTTGAAAAACATGGTTGATTCGGCGTCTATCATCATAACAGTCGGAGGTTCTATCTCCGGTGTACTGGCAGCACACAAGTTACCGGATTTCATTAATGGACTGAAGGGTATTACACTTACCTTCAAGGAAAAGGCAGAAGATCCGGCAGAGACGATCAAAAAGATCATTGATCTCTCGAATGTGGCAAGAAAAGAAGGCTTGCTCGCATTAGAGGAAGCAGCCAATGATATTGAAGACGATTTTATGAAAAAGGGCGTAATGCTTGTTGTGGATGGTACGGATCCGGAACTGGTGCGTGGCATCATGGAGACAAGCCTGTCCTGTATGGAAGAAAGACATAAGAAAGTAATCGCATTCTGGGAGAAATGGGCAGAATTAGGTCCTGCATGGGGTATGATCGGTACGCTGATCGGTCTTATTAACATGCTTAAGAATCTGGAAGATGCATCGAGTATCGGACCGGCTATGTCGGTTGCCCTGGTCACTACATTATATGGTTCATTGATCGCCAACTGGCTTTGTAATCCAACTGCGTCAAAGCTTAAGGTGAATAATGAGAGAGAAGTTGCAATAAAAGAAATGATCGTGGAAGGATTGCTTTCCATTCAGGCAGGTGAAAATCCGCGTGTCATTGAAGAAAAGCTGAAATCATTCCTGACACCACAGGCAGCAGGAAGTCTCGGAGAAGGTGATGAAGCAGCCGGAGGTGAAGCATAGTGGCAAGAAAGAAGACAGAAGAAGCACCGGCAGGCGCTCCGGCATGGATGGCGACGTTTAGTGATCTTATGAATTTACTTCTTTGCTTTTTCGTTTTACTGTTTTCTATGTCAACAGTGGATGCTGAGAAGTTTGAGATGGTGATTGCATCTTTGCAGAGCAGCTTTAGTATTCTGCCGAGTGGTGGAGCTTCCATCGGAGATGGTGAGATGGTTTCTTCCGGCGTGAGCCAGTTACAGATGTATGACATCTATTATAATCAGATGGCAAATACGCAGACGACAGATGATACATCAGAAAGTTCAGATGTTGCGGAAGAGTATAAAGAAGAAGCGCTTGCCGAGTCAGAACAGATGGCAGAGCAGGTGCAGGATCTTGTAGCACAATATGGCATACAGGATCAGGTGGAAATCGATTTTAATGCGGAATATGTGCTGTTGAATTTAAATGGTGCAGTGCTGTTTGATTCCGGAAAATCTGAGATCAAGTCAGAAGCCTATCCTTTGATGGATAAGATTGGAAAGATTCTTCAGAGTTATCAGCAGAACATGATAGAGATAGAGGGACACACGGATAATATTCCGTTCACGCATTCTTCAAAATATGAAAATAACGATGTGCTGTCAATGTACAGGGCATTATATGTGGCAGATTATATGCGCAATATCACAACGATCGATCCGTCACATATCAAGTCATCCGGAAGAGGCGAATACGTTCCGATTGCAGATAATTCCACACCGGAGGGAAGGGCGCGCAACAGACGTGTTGAGATAAAGATATATAATTCATATTATTCCGAAATAAATTAATTAACAGAAGAAAGGCACAAACAATGAAAAAGAATCTGATGACAGTAATTATCCTTGCATTAGTTCTGGTGAATCTCGTTTTGACTGCAATTCTTGCGTTTACGATCATTCCTCAGACGAGAAAATCAAATCAGCTGATCGATAAGATCGCATCAGCAATTGATCTGGAGCTGGAAGATGGAAGCAGCAAAGATACCGCAGCAGTTCCGGTGGAAGATATTGAAGTTTATGATATTGAAGCCAGCTTTACCGTCAACTTAAGTCCAAGCGGTGATGGAAAAGACCATGTGGCTGTATTTTCTATCGGTTTGTCGCTGAATACAAAGAGTGACGGATACAAGAGCATAGGTACAGAAGGATTGAAAGCGAAGGAAACATTGATCAAAAATGATATCAACACGATTGTTTCCGGATATACAATGGAACAGTTCCGGGAGGACGAGCAGAGCGTTAAAGATGCTATTCTCGAAGATCTGCAGGAGATGTTCGGTTCTGACTTTATCGTTGGGGTAAGTTTCTCCAGTGTAAATACGCAGTAAATTAGAATGCTAGGTGGTGAAAGAGAATGGGTGAAGTCTTATCTCAAAATGAGATAGATAGTCTTCTGCAGGCATTGAGCAGTGGTGAACTTGATGCTGAGGACATGAAAGTAAAAGACGAAAAACAAGTGAAAAATTATGATTTTACCCGTCCGGCAAAGTTCTCAAAAGAGCATTTGCGTACGTTGGAAATCATTTTTGAACATTATGGAAGACTTCTTTCGACGAACTTACCTGTTTATTTGAGAAAAACAGTACAGGTGGAAGTGATGAATTCAGAGGCGGTTACCTATTCTGAATTCACGAATGCACTGTCAAATCCGGTTTTACTCGGATTGGTGAATGTATCGCCTTTGAGTGGCAGTATTATTATAGAACTTGCAGACAATCTGGGGTATGCAATTGTTGACCGAATGCTCGGTGGATTGGGAACTCCGTTAGATAAGCCAAGAGATTTCTCCGAGATTGAACTTTTGATTCTGGAGAGAATCTATAATGTATGTGTAAGTCTTTTGCCGGAGCCTTGGTCGAGTGTCTGTGAGATTTCACCGCGGCTTGAACGGATTGAGACAAACTCACAGTTTGCGCAGATTATTTCGCCGACCGAGATGATCGCACTTGTGACATTACATATCAAGATTGGCGATGTGGAAGGTCTTATGAATATCTGTCTTCCGTATCTGACATTGGAAAGTGTCATGGACAAGCTGAATACGAAGTTCTGGTATTCCAATCTTCAGGAACATGACGATAAGCAGTATACAGATGCGATCGAAGCTTTGATCTCAAAAGCGAAGATTCCTGTAAAAGCGGTTTTGGGAAACAGTACTATTTCCGTGGACGATTTTGTAAATCTTCAGGTTGGAGATATTATCCGGCTGGATTCGGGTGTGAATCAGGATCTGAATATTTTTGTCGGTAATATAAAAAAATTTACTGCTCTGCCGGGAGCTGTCGGCGATAATTATGCAGTAAGAGTTACATCAGTGGTAAGAGAGGAGCAGTAGTAATGGATGGTGTTTTGTCACAGGAAGAAATCAGTGCTTTGCTGAATAACCCGGATGATGCAAATAAAAATGATTTGCTGACAGATGCTGAGAAAGACGCGATTGGCGAAATTGGTAACATCAGCATGGGAACAGCGGCAACAACATTGTTTTCCCTTGTAAATCGTAAAGTAGATATTTCAACGCCGGTTGTATCTTTTGCAACATGGAGTGACATCTGTGATGCATATGAAAAACCGTGTGTATTTATCCGAATTGCATATACAGTTGGTTTGGATGGAAGTAATATTCTTGTTTTAAAAGAACATGATGTAAAAGTCATTACAGACCTGATGATGGGTGGTGATGGTACTAATACAGATGGAGAACTTGGAGAGTTACATTTAAGTGCAATCAGCGAAGCGATGAATCAGATGATGGGTTCCGCAGCGACCTCTCTTTCCTCTATGCTGAATAAGACCATCGATATCAGTCCGCCAGTTGCAGATCTTGTGGATCTTCATGATAATATTGATGAGGGATCAATCGCAGATTTTTTATCCGGTTCGTTTGTTAAGATTTCATTTAAGATGGAGATTGGAGATCTGGTAGACAGTGAGATCATGCAGTTGTATCCGGTTTCTTTTGCGAAGGAGATGTGCGCAAGCATTACAAAGAATATGGAAGCGGATACCAATTCCACATCGAACGAGGCAGAAAAAGCAGTGAGTGCACAGCCAGCTGCACCACAGCCTCAGATGGAACAGCCGATGGGAGGTCAGCAGGTTATGGGACAGCCAATGATGGGGCAGCCGATGATGGGACAGCCGATGATGGGACAGCCAATGATGGCACCGAATATGAATCAAATGTATGCACAGCCGGTAAATGTACAGCCGGCACAGTTTCAGGCTTTTAATCCAAGTATTGCACAGGTTGCAGGAGCAGAGAACATCGGATTGATCATGGATGTTCCACTTGAAGTGACAGTAGAACTTGGAAGAACAACAAAGTCGATCCATGAGATTTTGGATTTCGCACCTGGTACGATTATCGAGTTGAATCGAATTGCCGGTGAACCAATAGATATTCTGGTAAACGGAAAATACGTTGCCAAGGGTGAAGTCGTAGTAATTGAAGAAAGTTTTGGTGTGAGAATCACTGAAATTGTGAAATAAGATAGGAAAGAAGAGGAGAAACAAATAATATGGCTAAAGTAATGATTTGCGATGACGCAGCATTTATGAGAATGATGATTAAGGATATCTTAACAAAGAATGGTTATGAGATTGCTGCAGAGGCAGAAAACGGACAGAAAGCAGTAGAAAAATATCCAGAAGCAAAACCAGATCTTGTATTAATGGATATCACAATGCCTGAGATGGATGGTATTGAAGCATTAAAGAAGATCAAAGCATTAGATCCAGGAGCTAAAATTATTATGTGTTCTGCAATGGGACAGCAGGCTATGGTTATCGAAGCAATCCAGGCAGGAGCAAAAGACTTTAT
>OGFZ01000637.1_pt1 | contig 19983 bp, 13 predicted proteins | sample 1571081 | NCBI WGS metagenome assembly OGFZ01 (sample SAMEA2582039, study PRJEB24529) | metagenome | biome: Human gut stool | place: China | collected 2011
TATTAGAACGACGAAGGAAGTTCCCAAACCGAGTTTTACGAGGATCATCAGCCGTAGCCTGTTTACTGTCAGCTTCATCATTCACTTTCATGGAACGGAATTTGTAACACACAAAATCCACACCGTTCAACCCCGTACGCATTTGCTTAAAAAATACAGGACCGGGAGAAGTCAACTTTATGATACTTCCAACTATGAGATAAACAAAAGGAAAAACAGTAACTAGAAAAAGACCGGAGAAAACAACATCGAATAGCCGTTTCAACATACGGTTCTCCATCTTGCCCAGAGGTTCATAACGCAGATTCAATATAGGCATATTGCCAACCATACTGTGCCAGATACGACGCGGAAAACCTTTACATACATTAGGAACACCATGAAAATAAAGAAGATGGTTTTCACAATGATTCATAATAGAAAAATTATAACGTCCCTCCTCCATCGACAGAGAACAAAAAACATGTTTGATACCCGGGTGTGCAGACATAAAATCTGAAAAACCGTCGGGATTACCCAAATAAGAACATTGCGATGAAAGGGCATCATTCGGTTTTATATCAAAATAACCCACGACCTCATACAGCGAAGACGCCAAAGAATTCTCCATCTCCTCATACAAAACTTGCATATTATTGCCCCCTCCTATAAAAACAGCATAACGTCTATGTTTGCCCTTAGCACAATAGACTATCAGGAAATGGCGAATAATAATGCGATAAATACTTAAGATAACAAAGAGAAAAGAGAAATAAGCGACAAAGAAAAGAGGAGAATAGATAGAGATTCCACTAAAAGTCATGATACATGCCCAAAAGATGGAAAAAGCTATAATATTCTTCAACACGCGCAATACAAGTTGGTCGGGACGAATTCCCCGACTGTCCCAAACCCTCCCACGAGAACTGGAACAGGCCAGATAACAGAGACTTAACGAAGTCATCATCCAGGAAACCCTACAAGAAAAAGGTAAAGAGACAAATACTTCTTCCCAAAAGAAAAGGAGAAAGAACAATACCAGATTCAAAATGACCAGGTCTCCCAGAACTGCTACAAATTCTATAAATTTATTGATTTGACTGGTGGTTGATACCATATCACATTAAAGATTGATTTTAGGCACATACTTCTTTGAACTTATTCAGAAAATCTTTCCCGAATAAATTCCAAAAGATAACAATACAAACTGATAGGAAAATAAAAACTAAAACATATACCTTTCTACTGGTTCCCGAAGGTTCCAAGGGGACAACAGCAGGTTCTACAACAGCAAACACTGGCTTCTCCTCCTGAACTTTAGCTCTGGCAACCTGAAGCTGACTGGCAACCTGACTGTATACCTGATAAGCAAGGCTCATATCATTCTGCAAACGTTCCTGTTCAGCACGAACACTCTGCAAAATTATATTGTCATGAGAGTCCAGATAATCAGCATATTTCTGCTGTGCAGCATAATATTCCTGCTGGCGTTCCTTGAAGAGTTTCTCCAGATAGCCACAATCCTCTTTCGCTTTGGAAGTACGATAGTCAATAATGTGTTCCTGCAACTTCTTCACTACCGAATCAGCAACTACCGCAGCCACTCTGGGGGTCTGAAAAGTGACAGCAACGGAAGTCATGGATGTCTTCTTATCCACAGAGGCACTTATCATTTTCTTCAAAGTCTCAATCTTTTTTAACTCCTTCTTTGATAATTCGATTGCACCCTGACTTGCTTTATCATAAGATATTGGCTCATCCCCTCCAGTAAACAAGGACTTTACCCCACCAATTACCATTCCTGGAAACCCGATTACATAACTCCACCAAGGAGAAGATTCTTCATCCAAATAAATACTCAATGCCATAACTTCATTTTTCGATATCGGTATTTCCATTGCGGAAAGCTCTAGTAAAAAAGGAGTAGAAGAGACAATATCAGCTGATAAGGAAGCATTCAAGGCATCAGTACCATCTCCCATAGTAACTCCACTTCCTAAAAAAGAAGCAGCTAAACCGGATAAACCACCACCTTTGTTATTACCCATTTCCGGAGAAAGGGTAACTTCAACCGTGTACTGCTTAGGGATACTTATTGCAACAATAATCCCAATCACCAAACCAATACCGGCCGCTTTATAGATCTTCTTACGAATACCTATAACCTTACGAAGAAGATCCATCAAATCGATTTCGATCTCCTCATCATTGTGATTATTATGCAACTGTTTTGTTTCCTTTTCAGATGTTTGTTCCATCAAAGTAGACATAAATAAAGGTATTCGTTATTTCTTGATTAAATTAGCAATAGAGGCAATCATCATACCCAAGGAACTGAAAGAAGTGGCATATCCTAAAATTTCCCCCATATTAGTACGCTTCTTTGATTTACTAGGAACAATGATCTCACAACCAGGCTCAATTTGTTTCTTACCGCTACCTTTAACCTTAGTTACCTGACCATTCATGTAAACAATGAACTTCTTGCTCTTCTTCGCATTGTCTGAATAACCACCGGCCTGATTCAGGTAATAATCAATATTCTTACCAGCTATATAAGAAACGGTATTAGGAACCATGACAGCACCATTGATCGTGACCGTATTAGTATTCTTCGGAATGGAAATCACGTCACCCTCACGCAAGACAATATCCGCTGTACTGCCAGGATTCGCTAATGCTTTCTCCAAGTCAATACCAACACTAAAAGTATCTTCTACACGGACCCCCAAAGAATCCATCATAGCCTCACCCAACTGTCGACTCATCAAACGGATCACATCTCCCATACGTTTCTTCTCACCTGCAGTAGCGACACGAGTCAACTTGGCACCACGTAAGTAAGCATAATTCGTAGCACCTCCAGCTTTATTGATCAAATCTGAAAGGCGTTCTTCACGGCTGGTCATGGCGTATGAGCCTCCGAACAGGATTTCACCTTCAACAACTACATTCTGCTGAGCCTGATAACCCGGACTGCGGCGAACATAAACCTCATCATAAGGTTGAAGTACGAAACCCGGTGTGCCGTCGACGACAAAGCCTTCTTTCAGGGAGAATGTATATATCTGACCAATAGTATCGTTATCTACTGTACTACGGGGATTCTTGATTCTACGGGATACATCCACACGAACTACAGAAGCGGCTTCACGCAAGCCTCCGGCCTGAATGATCAAGTCTTCAAGAGTCATGTTGTCAGCATAAGGATAGGAATCAGGTTTGGCCACTTCACCATGGATTACAACATCACCTCTATCTTCCAAATCATGGATACTCGGAATATAAAGAATGTCGTTTTTCACCAGGATGATATTTTGAGAAGTGCCATCCATGATGGCTTTAATGTCAACAGGGATAACTTCAGTAGTAAGATCCTCACGCTGACGATAAAGGACAGCACGGTTCAAGAAAGCATCACCCGTCAAGCCTTGGGCTTCGTTCACCAGTTCACGGACGGTATTCAGTTTACCGTTTAGCTGGTAGATACCGGGACGGTAAACGGCACCACGGATTTCAAGCTTATTAGTGAAGCGGTTAAGGATAGCCTCGGCAGTCACAACATCACCATTCCGCATTTTATAGACACTATAATCAAGGTCCTTGACTGTGTTTACTTCATACTCCTGTCCGTTTTGGCGTACGATACGCAAAGAACGGGTGTAAGCGTCAGCATCAAACCCACCGGCATAACTGATTAGAGTAGATAAGTTTTCGTCCTTTTTCATTTCGAAACGCATGGGGCGTTTCACTTTTCCGTCGATCTTAACCAAGATATCATAAGCAGGAACAATCACAACATCGCCTTCTTGCAGACGAATGTCATCCTGAATGTTTCCTTTCATGATAAATTGGTAGACGTCAATTGTGGCGATGTTTTTGCCGTTACGTACCAGCTGGACATTACGAAGGCTACCTATGTCACTCACACCTCCTGCACGGTAAAGTGCATGGAAGACAGTAGAAAAGGAAGAAAGAGAGTAAGTGCCCGGCTGGACTACTTCACCCATCACATTGATCTGGATAGTACGGATGCTCCCCAAAGTCAGACGGATGTCAGAAGTGGGATCATTCGTATTATTAAGACCATTATATATCTTGTTTAATGTTTTCTTGAGATAGTCATTGGCTTCAGAAATAGTCAGACCATTCAGGTTAACGGGACCTATTTTCTGAATGTTGATCGTGCCATCAGGAGAAATCTGTTGGCGGATAGTGTTCTGACTGGCTCCCCAGATATCGATAATCACTTCATCACCGGGACCGAGACGGTAATTTAAAGGGGTGGCGATGTTGACACTGGGTTCAAAAGTCAGGTTACGGGTATTAAAAATGTTACGGCCGAAAACCTGATTACTACGTGCAAGATCTTGAGTGCTCGGATGGTCTTCCAGCATATCGGAAGTGTTCTCCTTCATTTCTTCACGAAGGCGTGATTCATTGACATCCGTACCGGTAGCGTTGGAAGCATTGACATTATTCTGCTGCTCATAAAGCTGCTTCACACGCATAGCCTGTTCTTTGGTCACGCCCTTACGGGCAAGTTCGGAGGCTAATTGTTTTTGTTCTTTCCCTTGTCTAATCCCCTCTTTGACATACTCCAACACTTGAGAATCGCTCATATTTTGAGCCATCAAAGGAGAAAAAACTCCTAACAGTAGAATGAATAGAAATACGTTAAAGTTTTTTTGTGTCGTCATTACTAATCTTTGTGGGTTCTACATAACCGATTGGCATATCTACACAAGCACAGCCAAGCATATTTAAACGAACGGCAATCTTACTCTTACCCCCGACAGTCACGAGTTCGCCAACAAGGCCGCTCAAAGGACCTTTTATCACACGAACTTTCTCACCACGCGCCAGTGGAGTATCATTCATACAGACTGCTTCTTCGGAATAATCGAGCATGAAACGGAAACGGGCCATCTGCTCGTCAGGAATAACGGCAGGAGTGCTTTCACCACGCATCACCATATAACGGCTAACCGTGGAGAAGCTTAGGACTTCCATACGCTCTTTTGGATTGACATGAACAAAAACCATCATGGGAAGCAAGACTGTATCAACCATCTTTCGACGGTCGCTCCATTGATGGATCTGTTGCTGAACGGGAACAAAAGAATCAATTCCCATCTTAGACAAACGCTCGGATACCTTCTTCTCGTGATGCATTCGAACGAGTGCTACATACCAGCGTTTTGAGTGTGCTACGCCTTCCCCTGTCCCACTAATAGGCCCGGCATTTACTGATTTTGGTTTCGTTAAAATCATATTTTTTTACCCCATGTGATTCCGTTACTTCTTAGGTAACGGATAACACATACACGAAACGTACATTATGATGAAAATAGAAATCACGCACATGACAAAGGCGTAGAATGTGGAAAGGCCTAATACTCAACGGGAAAAATCTAGAGATTAGGCAATAAAAAGTATAGAGCATGGAAATAAGGTTATTTCATGTTCGGACAGTTTTTTGCTCTATGTTTCAGATAAAACGAAAAAAAGTGGAGGAATATTTGCTTTCTATTCGTGTTTTTGTCTATCTTTGCGTCAAATTTAATTCCGTTACCTAAGAAGTAACACACATAGTTTAATTCTAATTATCAACACTTTACTATTCTATCACCACTTACACAGCAATTTCTAACGTAAGATAAATTCCCTTTATTTACTTCCGTACGTTCTTTTAGTCCAAAGCCTTTCAAGTAGATTTGTGTCGTTTTTATAGATTTGTGCCCCAATGATTCACTAATCATTTCAATGGAGACTCCCCGATACTTCGCAGTCGTTGCCCAAGAATGACGAAGCGTATAGGAAGTGACGGGAGATTGCAAATGCAAGGTTCTTGCCAGGTCCTTCAGAGAATTATTAAATCGACGGAGAGCGGACTGATATTCCCGGTAACCTCTTTCATCCGTCCGTTTTTTATCCCCACGAAGAATATCAAACAGATAATCCGGACAGTCAGGATGAGAATCTTCTTTGCTACGGAGCTGGTTAATCATTTCCTTTGCCGTATTCAGCACTTCCACGCTCATTGGAGTTTTAGTTTTGATACGATTGTATCGCAACACATTCTGATCGAGTGCCGATTTCTCCAGATGGGCTAAATCAGCGAATGACATTCCGCAAAACTGGAACATCAGGGCGGCAATAGCTTGCGTACGACGTAAACGTTCCGATTTGGGATCCTCATACAGAAGCTTATACAATTCCGTAGCAGGCAAAGCCTTTTTCTGGCGGACATCCACACCTGTATAGACATCATGAAACAGTCGCGGAACGTATGGCGCACTGCCCGCTTCCACTCCACGGTTATAGATACTACGAAGCATACGCATATACGTAGAAATCGTATTGGGCTTCAAGCCACACTCATAAAGAAACTGACCGTAACGTCGTAAACGCTCGCGGGTGATCTGTCTGAACGACACATTAGACGTGCCGCAAAATTTGCTGAAAGAAAAGAGGGCATTCTTGTAGACATGCGCCGTAGAATACCGTCCCTCCTTCCGCAAACGACCGATGTAGAATTCCGCACACCGGTTAAATCCATTTTTGTTCATCATTTGCATCACTAATAATTTTATATATTATACCATTTGGCAAGCAACAAAAAAACAAATCTTTTTGCAGAATTGAAGCACACTTGACAAATGCGATATTATTTTTTCAGATTATTAACCTATAAAAAAATATCCGGATGCCCACTAAACGGACATCCGGATATCACTCTCTTTCTACCTTCTGACTAATTACCTCTCTGAATAGTTTGCCAGATTGTAACATACCGGCTTCGTGCTATTACCTACGCGGTAGATACCGAACTTAAAGTAATAACCATCATCGTCGTTACGTCCAATCATGATTTTCTCATTGTCTACAATGTGTTTATTAACCTTTTTCCCTTTTTCCTGATAGTCCATCTGTACATCGAGCATACCCGGCTTTACAATTGTTTCCGCCTCTTTGCCATAGACTGTCCAATCGATATGAATACGGAATGTAATCCAACAATCTTTCGGAAAATCGGCGAAAGGCATTTTGTAAGCAATGGTCGATGCTTTATATGTAGATGTCACAGGTTTCATAACCGGTGTCTTTTCCGGATTTGCGTTGCAACGGTCGTCTTTATCAGTCAGCCATTTACGGTCGGAATTTGCTTTGATGTAAAACCATCCGCCTGAAAATCCGAATGCCAATGGAGGATAGCCACCTTGTTCCACCAGCCATCCGTTGGCCTTTCCGGCTTGATAAACGGGATTGCCTTGTTTGTCTTTCACCGGATTACCTTGCTTGTCCAGCTTGGGTTTCTTTTCGTATCCCATGTTTTTCTTAAAAATAGTAGTCTTGTCCAGTTCCATGAACTCATCAGCTGTCAGTTTCTTCACTTCACCCTGTGGAGTCTGTACCAAAGTACGATCCGGCATTCCATGCCATTGAGCAAAAATGGTGGAAACATCACTGCCTAATGTAGAAGGGATATATACCGAAAACTCATAATCGCGGGAAGCACCTTGCGGACAAATACCTTTTCCATGATGATATACAGTTTTCATTATTTGTGCTTTCTTATATGTATCGGCTGGTTTGCCTTTGAAATCATCGGAAGTTGCATAACAATAAGAAAATTCCGCACGCCCTTTTGTTTCCCCCGCTGCATATCCGGATAATGTGTTATCATCTTCTTTCAGTTCAAAACGATAAGAAGGTTTTCCGTTGAACATAAGGTTGAAATCACGTTGAATGGCATGCGCTTTTTTAGCTCCGACTGCTACCCAGCAACCATCTATAATCTGATTGACACATGCCGAATCTGCCTGTACATTTACACGCTCGGTCAGTGGCACCAAAGTCTGTGTTTCTATAGCCGGACCGGGTTTCTCGACTTGTTCAGCCATCGCCGTGCATCCTGATGCCAGCACGCAAATAATAAAAATGCTTTTCTTCATTCTATTCGATATTAAGTTTGTTGACGGTGCAAAAATACGAAAGGCAACCTCATCGGTTGCCTTTCGTTTGTCTCAAATGTTTTCACATTTGTGTAATTTTGCTGTCAACACCTGCCTGGAGGCTTAATTGGGTGCTTCATCGTTCAAATCTTCTTCAAGCATATCGACTTTCTGTATGCTCATTTTTCCATCAGCAGTGATCGTTATAGAAAGCGGCATATACAAATCTGTCTGCGGATAACAAACACTTGCGGCATATACAATGCCCTGCGGAGTGGTCTTGTCGTATACAATTCCTTCCAATATAGATTTCGAGAGAAATTTTGCATCGACTACGGATGAAAAATCATTCTTGGTAAATGTCTTGTTCAATACCGTTTCGTTACCGCGTGTCAGGTGCAGCACTATTTTATTGTCGACATAAGTATCTCCCATCTCATTTGTTACATGAGGCAGACTTTCGTCCGGAGTACGTGAAACAAAGGAATGATAATCTTTTCCTTTGAATTTAAAGTTAGTTTCGCTCTTAGACGTCTGCATACGCTGCAATCCGTGAGCATCTATACTGTCTATTCTTGCCAGCAGCGACTGATTATCTGAAGATCCTTTTTTACCGCCACATGCAGTCACAGCCACCGCCAACGGCAACAAAAGCAAATAAATTAGTTTTCTCATACGTAAGTTTTCTGTTTATAAATAGATGGCAAAGGAACAAAAAGAGCGGGATATTTACAAGTGTAACCGACATTTTTCCTACATTTGAAGGAAAGAAGGAATGGAAAGGCTATCACAAAGGGGGGCTCGACAACAGTGGCAAACCGGCCAGTGCATTTAATGCTTTCAAGAGATAAGATTATTGAATCCTTTTTTATAACTTTACGCCGAATCCAAAATATTTTATACCTGAAAAGTAAAAATGAACATGAAACACCCCAAACAGTTATTAGCTGTACTTTTGATGGCCGCCGCCTGCACTATGCAAGCGCAACGCAGTGAGGCACTGCTGGAGAAGAACTGGAAATTCAGTAAAGGAGATTTTAAAGAGGCCAGTCAGCCGGAGTTCAATGACACTAAATGGGAATCGGTTGTTATTCCACACGACTGGGCGATTTTTGGTCCATTCGACATGAACAATGATCTTCAGAATGTGGCAGTGACACAGAACTTTGAGAAAAAAGCTTCCTTGAAGACAGGACGTACCGGCGGTCTTCCTTATGTAGGTACCGGATGGTATCGTACCAGTTTTGACGCCCCTGCCGACAAAGAAGTGACACTACTCTTTGACGGTGCCATGAGTGAAGCGCGTGTCTACATCAACGGAAAAGAAGCTTGTTTCTGGCCTTTCGGCTACAATTCTTTTCACTGTAATGTGACTTCCTTATTGAATAAAAACGGTAAAAACAATACGCTTGCCGTGCGTTTGGAAAACCGTCCGCAATCTTCGCGCTGGTATCCGGGAGCAGGTCTGTATCGCAATGTACACCTGATTGTGACTGACAAAATCCATGTGCCTGTATGGGGAACGCAAATCACGACTCCTCACGTCAACAAGGATTTTGCAGCCGTACGTCTCCAAACGAAGATAGACAATGCCGGTGAGAAAACAGCCATCCGTGTAGAGACGGAAATTCTTTCTCCGGAAGGTAAAGTTGTTACCCGGAAAGAGAATACAAGCCGCATCAATCACGGACAACCTTTTGAACAAAATTTTATTGTAAACGCGCCCGAACTCTGGTCGCCGGAAAGTCCGTCGCTTTACAAGGCTGTCTCTAAAATTTATGCGGATGATAAACTGGTAGATACTTACACCACACGTTTCGGTATCCGCAGCATTGAATACATTGCCGACAAAGGGTTCTACCTGAACGGGGAGCACCGCAAATTTCAGGGTGTATGCAATCACCACGATTTAGGTCCGTTGGGCGCCGCTATCAATGTTGCAGCACTGCGTCATCAGCTTACGCTATTGAAAGATATGGGATGCGACGCGATCCGTACTTCTCATAATATGCCGACTCCCGAACTCGTTGCGTTGTGTGACGAAATGGGATTTATGATGATGATCGAACCGTTCGATGAATGGGATATCGCCAAATGTGAAAATGGTTATCACCGCTACTTCGATGAATGGGCGGAACGTGATATGATAAATATGCTTCATAATTACCGGAATAACCCTTGCGTCGTTATGTGGAGTATCGGCAACGAAGTACCGACTCAATGCAGTCCTGTCGGTTATAAAGTGGCCAAATTCCTGCAGGATATCTGCCATCGTGAAGATCCTACCCGTCCTGTCACTTGCGGAATGGACCAGGTGACTTGTGTACTTGCCAACGGATTTGCAGCAATGATTGACATTCCGGGACTTAATTACCGTACGCAACGCTATCAGGAGTCATACGACCAACTCCCGCAGAATCTGATTCTGGGAAGCGAAACGGCTTCTACTGTCAGTTCACGTGGCGTGTACAAGTTCCCGGTGGAGGATAAGAAAGGGGCAAAATATGAAGATCATCAATGCTCTTCATACGATGTGGAGGTTTGTCCCTGGTCGAATATTCCGGACGAGGACTTTGCATTAGCTGACGATCATCATTGGACCATCGGACAGTTCGTATGGACCGGATTCGATTATCTGGGTGAACCGTCACCATACGATACGGATTCATGGCCTAACCACAGTTCAATGTTTGGTATCATCGACCTTGCCAGTTTACCCAAAGACCGCTATTATCTTTACCGTAGCGTGTGGAACAAGGAAGCGGAAACCTTACATATCCTGCCTCACTGGACCTGGCCGGGACGTGAAGGTGAAGTGACTCCCGTTTTTGTGTACACTAATTATCCTACTGCCGAATTGTTTATCAATGGCAAAAGCTATGGAAAACAAAGCAAGAATAATAGTTCGCTAAAGAACCGCTATCGCCTGATGTGGATGGATACAAAGTACGAACCGGGTGAAGTGAAAGTAGTAGCCTACGACAAAAACGGAAAAGCGGTAGCTGAAAAAGTAGTCCGTACTGCCGGAAAGCCTCATCACATCGAACTGGTAAGCAACCGTAACGAACTGACTGCAGATGGAAAAGACCTGGCTTATGTGACTGTTAAAGTAGTAGACAAAGACGGTAACCTCTGCCCAGCCGATAATCGTCAGATAAATTTCTCGGTAAAGGGAACAGGTAAATATCGTGCTGCCGCCAATGGCGATCCGACGAACCTTGAACAATTCCATCTTCCGAAGATGCATGCTTTCAACGGCATGTTGACAGCTATCCTGCAAGCCGGTGAAACTGCCGGAGAGATTGTATTTACAGTAAAAGCAAACGGAGTGAAAGCCGGAAATATTCGTATTCAGACGAAATAAGGCATACGCTTCAGCATATAACAAACCCACCGGATTTCTTCACTGAAAAGAAGTCCGATGGGTTTCTTCATACAACTATCTCCGAAACTTGCTCACTTGTGCTCAATAAAAGCGACGTTATAAGTACTCTAGCTAAATAGCTTTCCAGAAGGCCTGAAAATCACGATACCTGCCGTAGCAGACCAATTCGTCTCCTTCTTCCACTTTCTCATTTCCCGGTAATTCATTCTTCACATGAAGCTCGGTCAGAGAGATACCCAGGCTGTTGATGATCTTATTCGCCCGTTTCAATCCTATCATTTTTAAATGAAACTCTTCATTCAGGTTTAACTCATTCACAAAATATCCTACAAATTTCTCCGGAACCGTGAACTTCACAACATAATAATCCTGATCGATGCGGAATCCTTCCATGTTAGTACCGAAGTCGAGCAGTTGTACCAGGCTGCGGGCAGCATCTTCTTCCGGAGTCAGGATTCGTTCCAGATCAAAAGCTTCAAGCACTGCTTTATGTACGGCATCAATAGCACGGGCAAAAATACGGGGAACCTTTTTCTGCTTCAACAGGGCAACGACTCGTATCGACGCACCAAAATTCTCTCCAATCGCTACAATAACTATATCCACACTATTCAATGGCAACACTGATAATGATTGTTCGTCAGTGGCATCAATGACAAAAGCTGTAGCAACCTTATCTTTGATGGAGTCTACACGACTTTCGCTTATATCCGCACCTATAATTTCGTGTCCCAAGGCGGACAGTTCTTCCGCCAACACATGGCCGTAATTTCCTAAACCAATAATAATATACTTCATAGCTTTAGTTTATTATGATGTTATCACTTGGATAACGGTATTTTGTATTCTTTTTCTGTTTGACGATTCCCAACATCAATGTTATTAACCCCACACGACCAATAAACATCAACAAAGACACCAATAGTTTGCTTGCGTCGCACAAATGAGGGGTCAGATTCAGACTGGAACCTACGGTACTAAGCGCAGAGACACATTCGAAAGTCAATGCCATAATGGAAACACCCGGTTCGAGTATGCTCAATGTAAAAATAAAAATGAATAAGACTCCCAATGACATGACTACTGTTGCATTGGAACGCCGAATTGAATCGTAAGACAATTCCCTGCCGAACACTTCCACTCGTTCAGTGCCACGCAATACGGCTACAAGATTCAGAACTACGACCGCAAAAGCATTCACTTTCACACCACCTGCCGTGGACTGTGATCCACCGCCCACCCACATCAGGAATAGATAAACCAACAATGTCTGCACGCTCAATGATGCCAGGTCGACACTGCTGAAACCGGCTGTTCGCGGACAAGTGGCATTAAAGAAAGCTTGTGTCCACTTATCTGCCACAGGCATACCGGCAAAAGAACCATTCCACTCAAAAGCAGCAATAGCCAATGTGCCGATTAATAAAAGCAGAAAAGTCATGATTAACACGATTTTCGTATTCAGGTTATAGAGGTGCTGCATTTTATGCCGATCCAGTTTGCGGGTACGAATCAATTTCCAGAAACGACGGAGGTGATACAATACAATATCCTTGAAATTGACAAGGATGGGGAAACCGATACCACCAAAGATAATCAATAGAGAAACGGTAATAAACAACCAATTATGGTTAGTCATCACCATCGGATTTCCTAAATTGCCGGAAAGCGTAGAAAAACCCGCATTACAAAAAGCTGAAATAGAATGGAAAGCAGCAAAACCCAACTCTCCTTCCAGGGTCATTCCCAACGTTCCGTGAATACTAAGCCAAATCGAAACCATGCCGATCCCTTCAATCACTAAGGTGAAGCCTAATATATATAATAAAGTAGACAGCAAAGAACCTAATGAATTGGAACTAACCATATCACGCACAACAAGCTGATTGTAAATGGAGGTATTCCCCATAAAGAACATGGCGAAGAAACTGGTTAATGTCATCACTCCCAATCCGCCAATCTGAATCAACAGGATAATGACAACTAATCCCGAAGTGGTGAATGTAGTGGACACGTCTACCGGTACCAAGCCTGTAACGCATACGGCACTGGTAGCGGTAAATAAAGAGTCTACCCAGGTGATACCATTTACCGTGCAGCGCGGAAGCATCAACAAACCTGCTCCAATCAGAATAATAGCCATAAAACTGACTGCCAATATCAAAGACGGATTGGTACGCCGTCCCAACAGACGCACCAGCCCATTGGACAGATTGAGGAAAGAAAGAACTAACAATAACAGAAGATGATAAAACTTCCCATGTAAGAATTCCCAAATATGCAAAATAGCTCCTTCTTCTTCCGGACGATGGAATATAACAGGTACTAAAGTGAGATATAACAATCCACTCAAGATCCAAGCTAATCGCCGGTATTGTTTTTTGGTATTCCGGTATTCCAGCGAGATATGTAAAGTTACATCAATCAGAAAGATGATCCAGACAGTTTTATACAATGTCTGTAAATTCGCCACTTCATCAATAGACAAGGGAAAGCCATGTTCATATACTACTCCGACAATCAATAATAATGACGCCAGATAGGTGAGTGCTTCTACCAGCCCTAACAAGATACGCACATAGGGTTTTAGGAGTTTATTCTGATACAATAAAAACTTATGATAAATCTTCATATCATCTTTTTTAACAGGGTCGTGCAAACTTAACTAAAATAACAATCAAACACGATTCTTTGTTGACAAAATTTTCTGAATATTAAAAATTTGAGTACTTTTGGCAACAGAAAACTAAAAAACTACAATATTATGAGTGAAAAAAGAAAACGGTATATTCTACCGGAAGAAGAAATTCCACATTACTGGTACAACATTCAGGCCGATATGGTGAACAAGCCTATGCCTCCGTTGCACCCGGGAACCAAACAACCGCTAAAAGCAGAAGATTTATATCCGATTTTCGCAAAAGAGCTGTGTCATCAGGAGCTGAATCAGACGGATGCATGGATCGAAATACCGGAAGAAGTGCGTGAAATGTACAAGTACTATCGCAGCACTCCGCTGGTTCGTGCTTATGGTTTGGAAAAAGCACTCGGCACTCCGGCTCATATCTATTTTAAGAACGAGAGCGTAAGCCCTATCGGTTCGCATAAGTTGAACTCTGCATTGGCACAAGCTTATTATTGCAAAGAAGAAGGAGTTACCAACATTACCACTGAAACTGGTGCCGGACAATGGGGAGCCGCTCTTTCTTACGCAGCCAAGGTTTTCGGTCTGGAAGCTGCCGTTTATCAGGTAAAAATCAGTTATGAACAAAAACCATACCGCCGCAGCATCATGCAGACTTTCGGAGCACAGGTCACTCCTTCTCCATCTATGTCTACCCGCGCCGGTAAAGATATTCTGACTAAACACCCCACTTATCAAGGTTCATTGGGAACTGCTATTTCGGAAGCTATCGAACTGGCACAAATGACTCCCAACTGTAAATATACGCTCGGTTCCGTACTTAGCCACGTAACTCTTCACCAGACTATTATCGGACTGGAAGCTGAAAAACAAATGGAAATGGCGGGCGAATATCCGGATATCGTGATCGGTTGCTTCGGAGGTGGTTCCAACTTCGGAGGTATCTCTTTCCCGTTCATGCGCCACACCATACAGGAAGGGAAAAAGACTCGTTTCGTTGCTGCCGAACCTGCTTCTTGTCCGAAACTGACACGTGGTAAGTTCCAGTATGACTTCGGTGATGAAGCCGGATATACCCCGTTGCTACCTATGTTTACTTTGGGACATAATTTTGCTCCTGCTCATATCCATGCCGGTGGACTTCGTTATCACGGCGCAGGTGTAATCGTTTCACAGTTACTCAAAGATAATCTGATGGAAGCGGTAGATATACAGCAATTGGAGTCTTTCGAAGCCGGTTGTCTGTTTGCGCAGTCTGAAGGTATTATTCCGGCTCCCGAATCCAGCCACGCTATTGCGGCGGCTATCCGCGAAGCTAACAAATGTAAGGAGACAGGAGAAGAGAAAGTGATTCTTTTCAATCTTTCGGGTCATGGTCTGATCGATATGGCTTCTTATGATAAGTATTTGGCCGGTGATCTGGTGAATTATACATTGAATGACGAAGATATTCAGAAGAATTTAGACGAGATAGGAGATTTAGCTAAATAAATTACCTACCAGTTTCAAGTTTCACCACCGATTACACAGATTAACACAGATTTAATTGTAATTCGAAGATTGTCGATATAAAAATCCGTGCTAATCTGTATAATCGGTGGTATTTTTTCATTCCCTATATTTACTTTCTCTCTATTGAATACCTCCATATAAAAGATTTTGCTATCTTTGATGCCATTATTAATCTTATGAACTAATAATGAACAGCCTTAAAAAAACAACAATCTGTCTACTCTTTCTATGTATAGGGGTTAATTGCGTTTTTTCTGAAGTTCCGGAGCAAATTAACTTCTCTTATATTTCTATTAACGAAGGATTGTCACAAAGCACCGTATTTTCTATCGATCAGGACCAAAGAGGTAATATGTGGTTCGCGACCTATGATGGAGTAAACAAGTATGACGGGTATTCATTTACAGTTTATCAACATAATGAAGAGGATCCGAACAGTATTGCTAATGACATTTCACGAATCGTAAAAACTGACAGTCAGGGACGTGTCTGGATCGGTACGCGGGATGGTTTGTCATATTATGACGAAGAAAAAGACAAATTCAGAAATTTCTTCTACGAGAAAAAAGGCAAACGGCAACAAATCAATGGTATTGCAGAAATCTCACCGGAACAGTTGCTTATAAGCACACAAGAAGGTCTGACTATGTTCGATATTAAAGAATCACGATTCGTTGATGATTCTTTTAGTACCGCTATGCACAAGCTTATAGCTTCAGCTCTTTACAGACAGGGGGATATTATCTATATCGGTACCCCGGTCGACGGGCTTTACAGCTATTCCATTCCTCAAAAGAAACTGGAAAAGATTACTCCGATAACGGAAACAAAACAGATTCAAGCCATTTTGCAGCAATCTCCTACCCGTATATGGGTAGCTACCGAAGGAGCCGGTCTGCTTCTGCTCAATCCGAAAACGAAAGAGGTCAAGGCTTATCATCATTCTTCTTCCAATCCTAAAAGTATCAGTTCCAATTATATCCGCTCTCTGGCACTGGATTCGCAAAATCGCTTATGGATAGGAACGTTCAATGATCTAAACATTTATCATGAAGGAAGCGATTCTTTCGTTTCCTACAGTAGCAGTCCGGTAGAAAACGGCAGTTTGTCACAACGTTCGGTTCGCAGTATCTTTATGGATTCGCAAGGAGGTATGTGGCTTGGAACCTATTTCGGGGGATTGAACTATTACCATCCTATCCGCAACAGATTCAAGAATATCCAGCGTATTCCCTATAAGAATTCTCTAAGCGATAACGTAGTCAGCTGCATTACGGAAGATAAGGATAAGAACTTATGGATAGGAACGAATGATGGTGGTTTGAATCTGTATAATACAAAGACACAACAGTTTACGCACTATATCTTACAGGAAGACGAACGGGAAATCGGTATTGGTTCCAACAATATCAAAGCCGTATATGTAGATGAACAAAAATCACTTGTATATATAGGGACACATGCCGGCGGACTGACTGTTCTCCATCGAAACAGTGGAAAAATGGAAAGTTTCAATCAGCTGAACAGCCAGTTGGTGAATGAGAATGTATATGCAATTCTTCCTGATAAAGGGGGAAATCTCTTATTGGGGACATTAAGTGCTCTGGTTAGTTTTAACCCGGAAAAAAAGAGTTTTACCACCATTGATAAGGAAAAGGACGGTACTCCATTTACTTCACAACGAATCACAATCCTGTTCAGAGATTCCCATAAACGGCTTTGGGTCGGGGGTGAGGAAGGTATATCTGTCTTTCAGCAGGAAGGAATCGAGATAGAAAAGGTGCCTATTCTGCCGGAATCATCTGTAACAAAGACGTTTACCAATTGCATTTACGAGGCTGCCAACGGTATCATCTGGGTAGGTACGCGTGAAGGCTTCTACTGTTTTAATGAAAAAGAAAAGAAAATCAAACGATATACTACGGCTAACGGTTTGCCTAACAATGTGGTATATGGTATTCTGGAAGATACTTTCGGACGTCTTTGGGTAAGTACCAACCGTGGTATTTCCTGTTTCAATCCGGAAACAGAGAGGTTCCGTAATTTTACGGAATCCGACGGATTACAGAGTAATCAGTTTAATACTTCTTCGTTCTGCCGCACTTCGAGCGGTCAAATGTATTTCGGGGGTATCAACGGGATCACTACTTTCCGCCCGGAACTGTTGCTGGATAACCCTTATACGCCTCCGGTAGTTATCACTAAACTTCAACTGTTTAACAAGATAGTTCGCCCGGATGATGAAACCGGTATCCTGACTAAAAATATCAATGAAACAGAAAGTATCACCCTGAAATCATGGCAAACAGCTTTCACGATTGAATTTGTAGTATCCAATTATATTTCCGGACAACATAACACTTTCGCTTATAAACTGGAAGGATATGACAAAGAGTGGTATTATCTGACAGATAAACGTACTGTCTCCTACTCCAACCTACCACAAGGCACTTATCACTTTTTGGTAAAAGCTGCCAATAGTGACGGAAAATGGAATACTGTACCTACAATGTTGGAAATCATAGTTCTCCCTATATGGTACAAGACCTGGTGGGCAATCATGATTTTCCTCGCCACTTTTATCGGGTTTATCACTTTCGTCTTCCGCTTCTTCTGGATGCGTAAGAGTATGGAAGCGGAACTGGAACTTGAACGCAGGGACAAGGAGCATCAAGAAGAAATCAACCAGATGAAGATGCGTTTCTTCATCAATATTTCGCACGAGCTTCGCACGCCATTAACTCTCATCTTAGCTCCTTTACAAGAAATAATCAATAAGATTAGTGATCGCTGGACTCGTAACCAACTGGAATATATCCAACGCAACGCCAATCGTCTGTTGCATCTTGTCAACCAGTTGATGGATTATCGCCGTGCCGAATTGGGAGTTTTCGAGCTGAAAGTGAAGAAAGAGAATGCGCATCAACTGATACAGGATAATTTCTTGTTCTACGATAAACTGGCACGCCACAAGAAGATTACTTATACTCTCCACTCCGAACTGGAAGAAAAAGAGGAACTTTTCGATCCGAATTATCTGGAACTGATCGTTAATAACCTGCTTTCAAATGCTTTCAAATATACAGAAAGCGGGCAAAGCATTACTGTTACGTTGAAAGAGGAAAACAATTGGCTGGTACTGCAAGTTAGTGACACCGGTATTGGTATTCCTATCAACAAGCAGGGAAAAATATTCGAACGTTTCTATCAGATAGAGAGTGAGCACGTAGGAAGCGGCATCGGGCTGTCATTGGTACAGCGTTTGGTGGAACTGCATCACGGACGTATTGAGTTAGACAGTGAAGAAGGCAAAGGCAGTACTTTCTCTGTTTATCTGCCACAGGATATAAACATCTACAAATCTTCCGAATTAGCTTCTAATGACGCGAAAAATGAGGAGGACCAAGTTTATTCTACCAACTCGAAAGAGATGTATTTCATTGATACGGAAAAAGTAGAAAACGAAACGATCGAAACTGGTGACAAGAAACGTGGTACGATTCTTATCGTAGAAGACAATAATGAAATCCGCCATTATCTAAGTAGCGGACTTGCCGAACTTTTCAATACACTGGAAGCCGGAAATGGTGAAGAAGCCCTGGAAAAGCTGAAAGAGAATGAAGTGGACATTATTGTGACTGATGTCATGATGCCTGTGATGGATGGTATCAAGCTATGCAAGAATGTGAAGCAGAATATCCGTACCTGTCACATTCCTGTGATTATCCTGTCTGCCAAAAGCGAAACCAAAGATCAGATGGAAGGCCTGCAAATGGGCGCGGATGATTATATCCCGAAACCATTCTCGCTGGCTATCCTGACTACGAAGATACAGAATATGATGCGTACCCGCAGGCGTATGCTTGAACGGTATTCCAAATCTCTGGAAGTGGAACCGGAAAAGATTACGTTCAACGCCATGGATGAAGCTTTGTTGAAACGTGCCGTTGCCATCGTAGAAAAGAATATGGATAATATTGAATTCTCTACCGACGAGTTCGCCAGAGAAATGAATATGAGCCGTTCTAATCTGCACCTCAAATTGAAAGCTATCACAGGTGAATCGACTATCGACTTTATACGCAAGATTCGTTTCAATGAAGCGGCAAAACTACTGAAGGATGGCCGTTATACAATAGCAGAAGTCAGCACAATGGTAGGATTTAATACGCCGTCTTACTTTGCTACGAGTTTCAAAAAGTATTTCGGATGTTTGCCTACAGAGTATATTAAGAAGGCAAAGGGATAAACAACTAGAGAGGTAAATCCAAAAATATTATGATTTTTACGGATTGGATTCCATAAAAATCATAATATTTTTGGATTTGAAGAGAGTTTATACATAACAAACAACCCCAATGTATAAAACAGTACTTTTCTTTTTTCAGTAGGGTTTTGAGCTAAATTCATAGTTACAAGGATTAATCTAGCACAATAGTCTTTTTAATAATTCTTCTTGGAGCTATTATTTTCTTCGTTCCCTAATAAATTTGCGTTCCACTTAA
>OGFZ01000643.1_pt1 | contig 19861 bp, 15 predicted proteins | sample 1571081 | NCBI WGS metagenome assembly OGFZ01 (sample SAMEA2582039, study PRJEB24529) | metagenome | biome: Human gut stool | place: China | collected 2011
TTGTTGACATTAAAGTCGAGCTCCCTGCCATCATTTAGAAAAATGCGAAGTTTATAACCAATAAACAAGCGTTTTTTAAACTGATAAGACTTAATCGTCTCTTCAGGAAATTTGGCGATAATATCTCCTAATTTTCCTAAAAGAGTAAGAGAAATAATCAAAACCTCTGTTTCTGTAAAAACAATTAGGAAATACTCAAAAGTTGACCTACCGATTCTCCTAGTAGCATAGATAGCGTGCATGGTCTCAGCAAGACTAGCATCCACACCGTGGTCAATCAGGTAGGCCTTGATAGCTTCATATTTGAACCCCATAAAATTCTCCCTCAACTAAATAGATAGTGTCACCTCGTTCTAAACAATCCTTTTAGTAATCAAAGAGAAAAAATTTAGTCACAAAGTAAAGCTTTTCTATCTAAACTAGACATTCTAAAAATTGTAAAGCATACCAAATAATATAAAAAACGACATCCTCAAAAGGACGTCGCAACGTGGTTCCACCTTAGTTCATGTACGACAAAAAACGAGTCTGTCCTACACCTCTGATTGGCTCTAACGTGGCCACCGTTTTATGTTTGCATAAAAAGTTAATCGAGTAGTCCCAATCATGTCCTCTGCGTGATTTCCAGCACCACACGCTCTCTGAAAGATTTCCCATGACTGATATGTCTCTATGCGTTATTATAGCATGAAACTGTAATTTTTCAAGCTAATTATCTCTTTTATTAATCAATTCTAAGATTTTATCTGACTAGGAAAATCTGGTAGCTTTCCTAATCCAAAAGTTTCGTGATATTTCTGATTTTCTTGACCTGTTTGGCTGATCCTTTGAGGATACGAACAGAGCCATTAACAGGCAAGGTAATAGCCTTAGTTGGCAAATAAGTTACCATACGCGTCAAGCGTTTCATGGTACTGTCTTCACCATTCAAATCATTGTGGAAATCCTTAGAAATCGTAAGGTCCAAGTAATACTCATAGACACGTTTTCCAAAGTTTTCCGCAGAAATTTCATAAAGCTTGTCAGCCCACTTAGTCTCGTCTTTTTCTGGTGTTGCAATGGCAGCTTCCAAAATGGCCCCAGCTAAATCATTATCATGATAATAAAGCGTTCCAAACATCTGGTCTGTAATCACATTATCCAAATAAGGATTTCCATGAGCAATAATCGGGGTACCGCTAGCCAAGGCTTCCAGATAGGTCAAGCCCTGAGTCTCACTGGTTGATGCCGAAATGAAGAAATCAGCAGACTTATAATAAAGTGCTGTCTCACTAGGCGCAATCATACCAGTGAAAACCACCTTGTCCTGAATACCAAGTTTTTTGGCTTGAGACTTAAGATCTGGTAGGTAAGGACCGTCACCAGCCACTACCAAACGCACTTTGTCGTCTTCCTCCAGTACAGCCTGGATGTTTTTCTCATAGGACACACGAGAGAGGCTCAACAACATGGTCTCATCAGAGGCGATACCAAGCTTGGATCTCAAGTCTGCCACATCATCTTCAGTAATCTCTGGACGTTGGAACTTTTCAAGTTCAATCCCAGTTGGAATGACACGTTTTTCAGCTGCAACCTTGTACTTGAGCAAAAGGTCATAAACAATCTCACTCGGACAGATAACTCCATCCAAATCACTCATAAAGCCACGAACAATGTACTTAACCATACTTGGACGGATAACCATACCTTTGGCAATATAGCGGACATAGTCTTCATACTGAGTATGGTAGGTATGCACAACAGGAATCCTAAGTTCGCGTGCAATGGCAATCCCTAGCAGACCTAATGAAAACTCTGTCTGCGTATGAATAATATCAAGCTTATATTGTTTGGCAATCTCTAGTGCCTTGGAAAAGCCACGATAAGCTACACGGCGATCCTTAAAAGCAAAGAAAGGCACACTCGGAATACGGACAATCTGCCAGTCTTCATAGCGGTCAACATCTCTATCAGTGGTGGTAAAGATAAAGACTGTATGTCCCATTTTTTCCAACTGCGTCTTCAGCGTGCGAATACTGGTCGCAACACCTGATACCTGTGGAAAATAGGTATCTGTAAACAATCCGATACGCATTTAAATCTCCAATACTTCTTTGTAGGCTTCAACAAGCTTTTGGGCGACATCATCAATCGAGCGACTTTCTGCAACCTTATAGCCTTCTTCACGTTTGTCCACTTTACCATCGATAATATCTTGCAAGGCTACTACAAATTCGTCCACGTTGTGCCCAAATGAGGCCGATTTGTCATCAACCCAGCCTTCATAAACAGGAATATCACGCAAAACCACATGCTGGTGACTGGCAAAGGCTTCTAGCACCACAATCCCTTCAGTTTCCTCGTAAGATGGGAAAAAGAAAGCATTAGCACCACTCATAGCTCCCTGGAAGACGGCTCCCTTGAAATAACCTGGGAAGCTGACATTATCAGGATGCTTACCATTGACAATGTCTCGAATCTTCTTAGGAATCAACCATTTGCTGATGCTACCTAACCAAATAAAACGAACATGAGGCATCTTTTCGGCCACCTTGACGAAGTCTTCAATTCCCTTGCGTTGGAAATAAAGCCCCGCACAAATAACCACTGGCTGTCCTTCCTCGATACCAAAGTAGTCTCGGAAAACTTCTTCCTTACGTGGATCCTTACCGTATTTTTTCAAATCAATCCCATTTGAAACAGCAATGATTGGTGTGGTAACTCCGTAAGACTGAATCAATTTTTTGGAATACTCAGATGGCGTAATCACGTAATCGGCCTTTTGGTACATGTGGGCCAAATATTTCCCAAAAAGTGGGGCCAAAAGGTTAGAACCGATGAATGAATTCTCAAAGTCCTCACGTGTCGAATGACCATGCATGATGACCTTCTTGCCACGGCGTTTTGCAGCATGCAACAACATCAAGCTGCGTGGCCCATAAGTATTAATATGAACGACATCATAATCACCCAAGATGTCCGTTGTATAGGGAATCCCCGCCAAGTCCAAGGCATGCATCTGATGGTGGAGAGCCCGTCCGATTCCTGATTTTTCAAGAACCGATTTTCCTTCAAGATAAAGTAGAACTTTCATACTCTTCATTATAGCTTAATTTAGTAGAAATTTCATCTTGCAGTTGGCTTTATCTTGATTTCTCATTTAATGAGATGGGTGGCCAAATACTAAAAAAGATCGAGAATACTCGATCTTTTAGGTCATCATCTTAAACGTCTTTACGGCGACGATGGCTATATGCTACACCCATGACTGCTGCCACTTCTGCTGCCACACCAAGGGCAAGCAAGGCAGTATCGTTAGCTTGACCAGTCTCTGGAAGTTGAGGTCCTGATTTCTCAGAGGATTGAACTGGCTTAGCTGGTTTTGGAGTCACCGGTGGAGTAGGCGGAGTTGGTGGTGTTGGCGGAACCACTGGTGGTTTAGGTGGGACACTTGGTGGTGTCGGTGGTGTTGGCGGTGTAGGAGGTTTTGGAGGAATGTAACTATTGTTAAATTCTGTATCCAAAGGAAGAAGGACAGCTGCTACAAGCAGATTTTCCTTTTCACCTACAGTCTTAGTAACGGTCACCTGGAACTTAGCCACCATGTTATCATAAACCACGTCAGCTTCATTGCCCTTGACTTCTTCAACAGTGTAGTAGTAAACACCTGGTTTGTCGTAGACAATATTTCCAAAACTAATGTTTCCTTGTGCATTATTGGTCACTGTTTGGATAACATTACCCTTGTCGTCCTTGAGAACGAAACTAAACTCACCATCTTTGAGGTTACGACCTGTAAGAACCTTGGTCAATTCGAATTTGGCCTTAGCTGGTTGCACGTCTTTAACATAGTTATTGAAAACAGTGTCTTTTGGATTAGCAACTGTTGATACCAAAGCATCACCATCTCGTGTCACTGTAATCCAGACAGTTGCTTTCATACCATCATAGATGATATCTTCGTTAGTTCCCTTAACTTCTTCAACAGTATAAGTGTAAGTTCCTGCCTTATCAAAGTGAAGTTCACTAAAGGCAACACGACCATCAGCTGTATTACCAACTGTTTCGACAATATGACCAGCACTATCTTTGAGGACAAATTGGAACTCATTAGCAGTCAAAGTTTGGTTGACACCTGCCTTAGTCAATTCCTTACTGAACTGAATAGCGGCCTTAGCTGGAGTCACAAACTTGTTGTTAAAGATAGTGTCTTTAGGATTAACCACGGTTGAAACAAGAGCGTCGCCATCACGTGTTACCGTGATAGAAACAGCAGCTTTCATACTGTCATAAACAATTGAGTCATCCTTACCTGTAAGCTCTTCAACAGTGTAGTTGTAAGTACCTACCTTGTTAAAGGTTAACTCACTAAAGGCAACCTGACCATCAGCTGTATTGCCAACAGTCTCAAGGACTTTTCCAAAACGGTCTTTGAGAACAAATTGGAATTGATCTGCTTTGAGATCTTGTTTAACGCCTGCCTTGGTCAATTCCTTACCAAATGCAATTTTGGCCTTGGCTGGTGTTACCAATTTATTGTTAAAGATAATGTCTTCTGGATAGGCAACCTTGGCAACCAATTTGACTTGATTGTCCACAGTTTCACGAACAACCTGAATGGTGATATTGGCTTCTAGTTTGTCATAGACCACATCTTCGTCATTACCTGGAACCTCTGTCACACGATAATGATAGATGCCTGGCTTACTGAGTGAGAGATCTGAAAAGACGATTTTTCCCTTGGCATCATTAGTGGTTTCCCCTAAGTCAACAGGATTGGCACTATCAGTCACATCAACCAATTTGAAGGTAAATTCTTTGTCCTTGAGGTCTCTACCCGCCAAGTCCTTCTCAAGCTCAAGATTGAAATGAGCGAGGTTATCTCCGATGGCATCTCCTCGGCCACCAACCAAGCGAATAGTTGACTTGTAAGAATCGGAAACAACATCAGCATGAAGTTTAATACGGTTGACAGGGTTGGTTGATTCTTCAACAGGCTGTGTCAAACGGGTTTGATACCAAACATAAACCATGCGGTCCAACTGATTGAGTTTAAGCTCAAAATGGCTATCATCATAAGAGAAACTCTTAATCAGATCCATAGCTGATCCCTTGTCAATCCAAGGATCTGCCGAATCAATGTAGCGAAGTTGCAAAGAACCGTCCACAAATCTTTGATTGTCAGACCAAGTATCAACCAGTTTCAAGTTGTTAAGGAGACGTCTTGAGTAATTGAGACGCATCTGCCAATTCAAAAGCGTCGGATCATGCTTGTCTTGACTACCCCATTTAGAGATGACCTCTTGACCTGGAGGTGGTGACTGCACTTTACCCACTGTAACTTGAATGATACGTCCCTCAAAATCAAGAGTAAGATGTTCCCCTTCATCTACTTCTTCAGAATAAAGGGTATCCAACTCCAAACTCATGAGCTTATTGTTGGGATGTGTTTGGAAATAGTTATTAAAGGTCGTTGTGACACGATTCTTCTCAGGATCAATTTGAGCCAGACCTACAATTTGATTGTCTGGATTATAGACATTGATATCGTAGCTAGTACGGAAACGCAACTGCTCAGGCAAATTAAAAATGACCTGATCCCCTTCATTGATGGTCATATCATCAGGGAAAGGAATATTGTGGTAGACAACCTTGCTAGTAGCGTACTTACTATTTCCGTTTGGAAATTCCATTTCCACATCAGGATTTTGAACAGTGATTTCAGTACCTGTCTTAGTCACCTTGACATCCGCTGGAATCGGACGACTTAGGTTGGTAATCTTAAGTCCGAAATTATCAGACGAAGCGGAACTCGTATTGTTTGCTGCAGCGAGGTCGCTAGCGCTAGCTTCTCGTGTTTCATTGACTGTAACAGGTTTCTCACTGAGCCCCTCACTAGTCTTATCTTGTGATGAACTTGTTTGCTCAGAGCTTGCAACCGTTTGCTCTTGAAGCGCAACTTCACTAGAAACAGCAGTCACTGAGATAGCACTGGTACTTTCTGCTTGAACGGTAGGTTCAGCTGTCACTTCTTGACTTGAGGCACTAGTGCTTGTCCTTTGGCCCCCACCATCAGACTCACTGGCTTCCTCAAGTACACTCGTCGCTGGTTGGCCTTTAGGCTCTTCAGCTTGATCTGCTTTGGCGGTACTTACACCAAAAACTGCAGACGAAAGTAAGACCGAAGCAACGCCCACCGTAAACTTACGGATGGAGAAACGCTGCCTCGAATCACCGAATCGGTTATTCATGATTCTATCCTCCCATTTTTACAAATCTTAACATTTTTGTAACCCTTTTCATTCTGAATTATACACTATTTTCAGAACTTTGCAAGATAATTATTTGCCCCTTTGGAGGTTTTGTAAAGCTTTCTAAGATATCAATAGATAGTGAAATTTTCAAACCCTTATATTATAAGCTTTCTTTCGGAGTCTCTCTTTTAATATTGTTTTTCTTTCTCATTTTATTGCCATAATTTTAATTCAATTTCCGTCTGAAAAATGCTAAAATTCAGATTTTTTCTTTAAAAAATGAGAAGCTTATCTTATCTAAAAGCAGAAAAAAACTGCCATTCTTAAATGAATAGCAGTCGTCTTTAAATTAATTAAGAAAATGAGCATAAGCACTCATTTAATGTATTTTAGGCAAGTTCTTTGAGAAACTCAACCAAGATAGCAGCTGATTGTTTCCCCGCCTGAATAATGAATTCATCAAAGGTAATGTTAGCATCATGAGCAGCTGTATCACTCATGGCACGTACAACGATGAAAGGCTTTTTAACACTATGTGCGGCTTGAGCAATAGCTGCTCCCTCCATCTCTACTGCCAAGACTTCTGGAAAATGCCCCTTAATAGCATCAATCTTGTCTTGACCTGCAATGAAGCTATCACCCGTAGCGATAAGCCCAATCTTAGAATCAATGGAAGCCTGAGCTAAGACCTTCTCGAAAGTCTCTACGAAGGTAGAGTCACTTTCAAAGTAGAGTGGCTGCATAGACATTTGCCCATAATCATAGCCAAAGGCTGTCAAATCAACATCGTGATAGGCTAATTTTGAAGCTACAACCACATCTCCAATTTTAAGTCCAGGTGCTACTGCTCCTGCAGAACCAGTGTTAATGAGGGCATCAACGCCAAAATGGTCTGCCAAGACAGCCACAGACATGGCTGACATAACCTTACCAACACCTGATTGCACCAAAACGACGTCGTGTTTGCCCAAGCGTCCTGTGTAGTAGGTATTGCCAAGAACAGTTTCTTCAACCTTATTTTCCAATTGCTCCACTAGAAGCACTAACTCCTGCTCCATGGCAGCGATAATTCCGATTTTCATATAGTTCCTTTTCAGCTTGTAATCTTTCCTGAATCAGTAGCTAGGGCTATCTGACTCATAGACTTTTTAGAAATAAAAGACAGCAATGAAGAGAATAATCAAGAGGACCACAACCCAAAAGAGGATGCGATTAAGCTTGTGTTGAAATTGATTGCGTTTAGCATTCTCAATTCGACGACTCTTGTAGACAGAAGGCTGGTAATCAGCCTCATAATCCTCATCGTAGAACTCTTGATCATAGTCCTCATAATAAGGATGTTCCTCTAAATCGATTTCCCCACGCTTGGCCTGCTCAATGATATCGTCGGTCAAAAGTGGTTTTCCCATAGCTTATTTTCCTCCGAAATGAAGTGCATAGTATTGGAGTGCGATGATAGTTTTGGCATCCTGGATAGCCCCTGACGCTACAAGTTCCATACACTCTTCATAGGTCAATTCATAGAGTTCAAGGAACTCATCATCATCAAGTGGACGTGGATTTTCCACAGGTTTAAGGTTAGTCGCTACATAGAGCTTGATTCTCTCATTACAAAAGCCAATGGCTGTGTAAAATTCATAAATCAATTCCAGATCACCCTTGTATTGAGTCTCCTCTTCAAGTTCACGCGCCGCTGCAGCCATCTCATCGCCAGCTTCACCGACTTCCAGTTTACCTGCAGGAATCTCGTAAGAAACCGCCTCAATAGCCTTACGGTATTGTTTGACGATAATGATTTTCCCTTCTGGGGTAACCGCTAAAACAGCTACTGCTCCCTTGTGGAAGATGAGTTCACGACCAGCTGTCTTACCGTCTGGTAAGAGGACTTCGTCTACTGCAACTTCAAAAATATGTCCCTTAAATTTTGACTCACGTTTGAGTGTTTTTTCTTCAAAATCCATGAATTGACTCCTTTTACTTCTGACCTCATTCTAAGCTACCCCTACTCTACAAGAGAATCTAGCTCAGATAGCCTTAAGCCTACTTTTGTTGGCTTGGGTGGTGAGGTTTCTTAATGGCATAGCCTTCTTTATTGACCTGACGGCCACGTCCAATGGCTACGCTGTCAGCTGGCACATCATCTGTGATGGTTGAACCAGCCGCTGTGAGGGCGTTAGCCCCAATTTCAAGCGGTGCAATCAAGGTTGAATTGCTTCCGATAAAGACGTTGTTAGCAATTTCTGTCTTGAACTTGTGTTGACCATCATAGTTAACGGTAATGGTTCCAGCACCAAAGTTAACGTCAGAACCAACTTCCGCATTACCAATGTAGGTCAAGTGACCAGCTTTGGTATTTTCACCGATAGTAGACCCCTTAACCTCAACGAAATTACCGATATGAACCTCTTTTTTGAGGGTTGAATCTGGACGAACATGGGCAAATGGACCAACGGTAACACCTTCTTCAACCACTGAGTGCTCAATCATAGAGTTAGTGATAACCGTTTTGGCACCGATAGTTGAATCAACAATATAAGTACCATTAGTAAGCACTGACTCTGCACCAATCTTAGTTTGTCCTTTAAGTGTCACATTAGCTTCAATGACAACATCTGGCTCAATTTCCACATCCACGTCGATATAAGTAGCGTTTGGATTTTGGAAAGTAACACCATTGACCATGTGAGCTTTGTTGATACGACGGCGCATAACATCTTCTGCTGTAGCTAGGGCAACACGGTCATTAACTCCAAGACTTTCTTCAAAGTCACGAAGGGTGAAGGCACCTACTTTTTCACCATTCTCACGGAAAATAGAAATAACATCAGTCAAATAGTATTCCCCTTGAGCGTTGTTAGTATTGATGTTTTTAAGTGCTTCGAAGAGACGTTTATTGTCAAAAACGTAAGTCCCTGTATTGATTTCTTTGACTTGTTGTTCGAATTCGTTGGCATCTTTTTGCTCAACAATCTTAGTCACTTCGCCATTTTCGTTACGGATGATACGACCATAACCAAATGGATTGTCCGCAGTTGCAGTCAAGATAGTGGCAACATTTTTGTGATTAACGTGGAAATCAATAAGGTTTTTAAGACTTTCACCAGTAATCAAAGGCGTGTCACCAGCAATAACAAGCGTTTGACCTTCAAGTCCAGCCAACTCATCTTCAGCCATCATTACTGCGTGACCAGTCCCCAACTGCTCAGTTTGCAAAGTGAAGGCAGATTGACCATCCAAAACCTCACGAACAAGTTCAGCCTTGTGACCAATAACAGTAACGTTTTTAGCTGGATCAATGGCTGAAACTGCACGGAAGACATGCTCAAGCATAGTGATGCCTGAAACCTTGTGCAATACTTTTGGAAGATCTGATTTCATGCGAGTTCCTTTACCCGCAGCAAGGATAATTGCGTAATTACTCATTTTCTTTTTCCTTCTTAAGATTTTTTGTGATGGTTTCCTTCGTGGCGGTCTTAGCCTTGAGCCCCAAATCTCAGGGCCTCCACCTCCCACTGGGATAGCCTACGAAAGAAAGGGGCCTTGAAAACATAGTCTCTCATTTCTTAGAAAACATGTCCTCACAACTGACGTTTTTTAGGGCCTCTGATTATCTATAATCGCCCTATTATACCATAAATGAAAAGGTTTTGGCAGAATGAAAGGTAATGAAAAAAGAGCTGACGCTCTTTTTTCTAAGGATAGTTATCCTACAACCATTCTTTGTATTTCTTAATATAGATATGCTTCACAAAGGTAACACTAAGCATATACAAAACGATAATAACAAACAAGAGAATGAAATAGAGACCATTTAGATGGCTGAGTTTTAAGAGACTAGCCAATGGACTGTATGGAAGAGAGGTTACAAAGACAGCAGCAAATAGGGTTGTCACAACAACAGATAGTGCTGGGTGGCTTTGAATAAATGGTAGTTTTGGTGAACGTAACATGTGGATAACCATGGTTTGAGACCACATAGATTCGATAAACCAACCTGTTTGGAAAATGATGATAAAGGCTGCTGCTTCTGGTGAACCATGAACATAGCCATGCCCCAAAATCATTGGCACAATGATGAAGTAGAGCAAGATGTAAGTCAAAATATCAAATACAGACGAAATAGGTCCAAACCAAGCCATGAAACGCATGATTGATTTGGCTTCCCAGATATGTGGCTCTTTAAGAAATTCCTTGTCCACATTGTCAAATGGAAGAGCGATACAAGAAATATCATAGACAAGATTAAGGACAATCAAATGCACAGGTGCCATTGGTAGGAATGGTAAGAAGATGCTGGCAAAGAGGAGAGAAAAGATATTACCGAAATTTGAAGAAACGGTCATCTTGATATACTTGGTCATATTGGCATAGACTTTACGTCCTTCAACTAGACCTTTTTCCAAGACCATTAGATCCTTATCAAGCAAGATAACATCTGCGGTTTCTTTGGCAATATCAACAGCTGTATCCACAGAGATACCCACATCTGACACCTTCATAGATGGGGCATCGTTGATACCATCACCCATATAACCTACCTTGTGGCCATTTTCCTTAAGGCTTAGGATAATTCGAGCCTTTTGGTCTGGGGATAACTTAGCAAAGACTGTTGTCGTTTCCACAGCCTTAGCCAAATCTTGATCTGACATGGTATCAATGTCACTTCCAAGTAGGATGTGTGTCACATCTAGACCAACTTTTTCACAGACAGCCTGTGTCACCTTATCATTGTCTCCAGTCAAAATCTTTGTGGTCACACCATATTCTGCCAAAGCCTTGATAGCAGGTGCTGCTGATGGTTTTGGTGGGTCAAGAAAGGCAAGATATCCCGTCAAAATCATGTCACTTTCATCTTCAACACTAAAGACGTCATTTTCATTAAGCTGTGATTTATAGCTAACACCGAGAACACGCAAACCTTGTTCATTCAACTGTGCGACTTCCGCAAGGACTTCCTCACGAACCTCGTCTGTCAATGGGATAATGTCACCCTTGTATTCCACATAGTTAGAAACAGAGAGCATTTCTTCAAGGGCACCTTTTGTTACCATGCTGACAAAACCATCACTGTCTTTAACAATGACACTCATGCGACGGCGTTCAAAATCAAAAGGGAGCTCATCAATCTTGTGGAAGGTTTGGTCAAGGTCACGAACGATCTCGTGTTTCTTAGCTTCTCTCTCAGTTCGACTAATAATGGCACGGTCCATAAGATTTTTCAAGCCAGTTTGGAAATAAGAGTTAAGATAGGCTCTCCGAAGCACTGAAAGGTCAAGGTCGCCATGGATATCAAGAGGGTACTCAAGAACGATTTCATCCTGAGTCAGAGTTCCTGTCTTATCCGTACAAAGGATGTCGATAGCCCCTAGGTCTTGAATAGCATTAAGTTTTTTGATGACCACCTTTTCCTTGGCCATAATGATAGAACCCTTGGCAAGACTGGCTGTGATAATCATCGGCAACATTTCTGGGGTCAAACCGACTCCCACACTAAGGGCAAAGACGCCGGCTTCAAGCCAGTCCCCATCTGTTAAACCGTTAATCACAAAAACAACAGGAACCATGACCAACATAAGTCGAATCAAGAGCCAAGAAATGGAGTTCATCTCACGTTCAAATGAAGTTGGTTCGTCATAAGTATTGATGGTCTGCTCGATAGCTCCCATCATGGTGTCATCACCAACAACTAAAACCAAGGCTGTTGCACGACCAGAGATAACATTAGTTCCCATGAAAGCAAGGCTCTCACTCTCAAGCAAACTCTCTATATTTTGACCATCCGCCTTAGCCAGACAAGCCTTTTCCACAGCATCGCTTTCACCTGTCAAGCCAGACTGTTGAACAAAGAAATCACGAGAGTCTAGCAAGACCACATCCGCAGGAATCATATCTCCCGCACTCAGTTTGACCACATCTCCAACCACAATTTCATCGATTGGGATTTCTTGCTCACTGCCATCTCGAAGCACTGTTGCTGTATTGACAATCATGCGAGACAAATTGCTGGCAGCCTTGTCACTACGAAGTTCTTGAATAAAACGGATGCCACCAGATATGAGAACCAGAGTGACAATGATGATAGAAGTCGTTGGGTCTTCTTCACCTGGTTTAGCAAGCCAGACATTGGTGATAAAGGAAACCAGAGCGATAACTAGGAGAATAACAGTAAAGGGATTGATGATAGATTCATAAATCTTTTTGATGATAGAATCCTCTTGTCCTTTGGTAATGACATTTTCCCCATAAAGGTCACGGTTTTCTTCTACTTGGTCTTCCTTCAAGCCATCCAAATGAGTATTGTAGCGAGTAAGGGTTGTTTCAAGTGGCTCTTGAAGAGCAGCAATAAGTCTTTCTTTATTTGTTGACATTGGAATCTCCTTATTTAATCAGGAGCCAATCACTTACGGAGTCCCTAAGACACTAATCAGCGATTGACTGGTTAGGTGCGGTTCGGGGTGATCGTCGATTAGTCTCATAGGTTTCTCCTTTCAATTTATTAATGGTGGGCGGACCTCGGACAAAAGAAAAGAGTCCTACCCATATACAGGTAAGACTCTATAAACTCGAGGTGGATTTTTTAATAGATTCTGTCAAAAAATGGACCGTTCAAGCTTTAGCTCCGCAAGGCAATGAAATGAGCTTAGTCTTGACCTTGGCGATCAGGACTGTTGACCAACGAGTAGTGTCTCCACTGCTTTGCGGTAGTCATCCGTATCCTTGTGGTAGCCTCACCTACCGTATTTCACTGAAAATATTACTCCTAAGGCAGTGACTTGTCAAGGGGAAAGTTGACTTTTTGCTTGATTGGATAATAAAAAAGAGCTTACGCTCTTTTTTGTAAGATATTCTTTTGAAAAATAATCTTTTTTGAGACTTTCCTTAAGTGAGGGCGGACGTCGTAGTCAAAACAGGAACTTATCTTATCAATAGACTAATTAAGAAATCTTTCGTATTTTCTTAGCCTGCACGAAGTCAAGCAATGCAAAGACAAGAATCCAGATGATTAGAGCTATTAAACTAGCTTTTTGGTCCTGCCACTTAAAGTGGTCCAAATCACTGAGTGCATTTGTGAAAAGTCCCATGTGACTATATTTTATAACAGTATCAAAGGTATCACTCATCCCTGAAAGCATGGGAATAAACAAGCTAACCAACATCACTAACAAACCAGTAACCTGTGCAGAAACCCGAGACTTACATGCTAGACCGATAAATAGAAAAATAAGCATAACAGTTACTACTGTTAACAAAAAGGCCCTGTAAAAGGTATCTGACTGTTTGCCAAAATCTATCTCTAACATGTCAGGGATTAGTAGACCTGAAGCAAGACTAATGGCGAATGGGAAAACAAGGGTAGAGATTATGTAATTTTTCGCCTTAATACCACTCATAAGAAGAGTTCTAAGAGTGTTTTTCTCTCTTTCCTCGGACACAATGGTACTAATCATATTTCCTGAACCAAGGAAAAGAGCCATAGACAAACAAGTCACTAGGAGACGGAACTTTGTCTCCGTATTTAATGTTCCTTGTACCTCATACAACTTTTTATTTAGGTAGGTATAGCCAAATGGTAGCAAAACTTGAATCAAGAGACTTTTGTTGGATAAGATAATTCGGCGTCTGAGCCACATGAGTGATTTTAACTGCTTACGCATTGAGCTTACCTCCTGTTAGTTGGATAAAGACATCTTCCAAGGTTGGTTCACAAGAATGGATGGTTAGAATATCATCAGTCTGGCTGACCTGTCCCAACTCTGAAAACGATAGGTAGTCCTCCTTACCAGATTGATAGGTAATTTTGACACGTTTAGCTGTATTATACTTTTGAATCAGATCACTTGGAGTCCCCGCTTCCACAATTTGCCCCTTATTAAGAAGGACAATCTTGTCACAGAGGATAGTCGCCTCGTGCATATCATGGGTCGTTAAGAAAATGGTCGTCCCTTCTGCTTGCAACTCCTTAATAAGTTCATGAATAGACTGGGAAGTTGACGGATCTAAGCCTGAAGTCGGTTCATCCAAAAAGAGAACTTGAGGTTTGTTAATAATGGCACGGACGAGTAACATACGTTGCTTCATCCCTGTTGATAACTTTTCAGCCAGGGTCTTACGTCTGTCATAGAGACCTACACGCTTCATCAAATCATCAAGGTCCCCTTGTGGAACATCATAGAGCTTTGCAAAAAAGAGGAGATTGTCATAAAGGCTCAACTTTTCATAATAGCCACTATTTTCCGTAATTAGACCAATATTAGCAAGGTCTTCCTCGTTCAAATTGGTAGAGGACTTACCTAGAATTGATGATTGCCCTTGGTCTGGTGTCAATTGACCTGTGAGAATGTTAATCGTAGTCGTTTTACCAGATCCAGACGGCCCAAGAAAACCTAAAATTTCTCCCTTGTTGACCTCGAAAGTGAGGGAACTTATGGCCTTAAAAGACCCAAATCTTTTACCTAAATTGTCCGCTTTAATAACCTGCTGAGACATAGTTACTCCTTTAATATTTCTTTAACTTAACACCTATCATTCCATGCATTTTTCTGAAAACAAGCATGCGTTGACTGAAAAAACACAATGTTTTACATTACAATATTTTAACATAATAAGAAAAAGAAAAAAAGAGCACTTGGCTCTTTCCTACTTTCCTTGCTTGATATAAGTCCCTTGCAGCTTACCATGTAAGATGTAATCCACAGATTTGAGCTCATCAATAGTCCGACAATCAAGGGCACACATGATGAGACGAAGGTCTTCCTTCCAGCCATTGACAATAGCCACAACCTTATCCACAGGGTAACGTTCCACCAATTCAAGGACAGTTCGTGAGAGGCCAACGCCTTTTGCTCCTAGGACCAGACATTTGACCATATCGAGTGGGTTTCGCACGCCACCAGAGGCTAGGATCTCCACATTATCACGAAGGTCTTGGGCTTGCAAGAGGGTCTGAACGGTGCTTTGTCCCCAGTCATTGAGGTAATCACGGTTGCCGCCTCGACTATTTTCAATATAGGCGAAGCTAGTCCCACCACGACCTGAGATATCCACAGTCTTGACGCCTTGAGACATGGCATAACGAATGGTTTCCACATCCATACCAAAGCCGACCTCCTTAAGCACAAGAGGAACCTCTATGTTCTGTGCATAAGCCGCCACATTTTCCTTCCAAGTGTGGAAAATACGCTCTCCCTCAGGCATGAGAAGCTCCTGCATAAGGTTAACATGGAGCTGTAAAAAGACTGGATTCATAGCTTCCACCGTCTTAATCCCCAGGTCCACAGACTTATCCACACCGATATTAGTCGCTAGATCTAAGTCTGGAAACTCTTGACGAAAGTCAAAGGACTCTGGTGCTTCTCCTTTTAGAGCAGCACTGTAGGAACCCGTCACCATGAGAATACCTGTTCGACTAGCCACCTCAGCCAATTTACGATTGACTGCACCACCTTTGGCAGAACCACCTGTCATGGCATTGATATAAAAGGGAAAGTTCCAATCTCGTCCTGCAAAATGTGTGGACAAGTCAATCTGATCTAAATCATAAGTTGGTAGAGACTTGTGGATAAGTTCCATATCGTCAAAACTATTGTAGGGCGACTGGTACTTAAGGGCATAACGGATGTGATCGTCTTTACGATTTGTCATAGGTTATTTCTTTACTTTCTTGCGTGATAGGTAATCTTAATTTTAGCATTTTTGGGGAACCAATCCCCTTTAGAAAAGTTTGAATTCCCATTAATTGATACGGAAATAACATTTCCTTCTTTTTTTCTATCAAAGAATCCTAAGTCTTTTTGCTTCTGTAGCTCAATATTTTTAAAACCCGCATTTTGAAAATCAGACTTAACAGAATTATACTTCACAGGATTGTTTTTATTATCTTCTTTATTTTCAAAATCAAAATGACTGAAAGATAATTCAATATCTCCATCTTTACGATGGGCTTCAACAACTTCAGCTTCACGATTTCTTTGTTGAATATATTGTTCGTGTTTAAATAAAAAGTAAACTCCTAAAGCCAAAAGTATATAAGGAAGAAGTTTCAGCAAAAATTTTTGAAATTGTTTTGCGTTTTCTCGCCTGATTTCCTCTTGATGGGCTTGCTCCCGAGCTAACTCAACATCTCTAATAGCTTGTCTCTCTCTGAACTCATTTTCTTGCCTTATTTCTTCTTCTTGAACTCTAATTCTTTCGCTCTCATTTCTTTCTTGTTCAAGCTTTAATTTAACATATGACTCTTCTAGCCTATCTTGTTGAGCTCCACAGTAATTACAAAATGGATCTTCTTTTGAATTTAGCTTCCCACATTTCCAACAATAGATATCATTTTCAGAAGTATATACTTTTTTCTCTCCATATCTATACTTATCAACTAAATTAATAACCTCTTTTGCAAAATATTCAGGTAATGTAGAAGTACTCTTTTCTGTGCTAATTGAATACTCTGGATAGCCATCCAGATCAGTAAAATCTACTTTAAAATCCCAAGATGTAAGTCCAGAATTTGAAATAACTTCACAATAAACTATCCAATCTGAAATATAATATGACTTTATCCTTTTGTTTCTCATAGCAACAGTTTTTACAAAATACTTAAAAATGTCATATGGTATTCCTTCGTTCATAACAACAACTTCTTCATCATCATAAAATATACCGTCCAAAATGTCATCTACAAAAGAATCTTCATTTTTATTTTTCCAAAAGAAAAAACCCATTTTATCCTCCTATACCTCATACAAAAGCTCTATCCCTACCTGTTGCCAACGCTCAACTAGAGCATCTCGGCTAGATTGGTCAAAGGCAAAGGCGATACCACAGTCGCCACCTCCAGCTCCAGAGGACTTAGCAATGGCATCGAGTCCTTGCTCTGCTTCTTTGAGTTTTTTCAGCTTGTCCACATAAATATCTGGACTCAGTGATTCCAACTGGTCACTGACAGTTTGAAGGTTGCTCTTAAGCAAGTTCTTATCTCCTGTTTCCAGAGCCTTGATGGCAGCTTGAACAGCAACTTCGGTTTCACCTAGATACTTGCTTGATATACGAGATTTGGCCATCTTAACCATGTCTTTTGATATAGCAGCTTGCTTGGTCCACCCCACCAAAAAATGAGCTTTGAGAGCTGGCACTACATGTCTGATACGATAGCCCCAGTCTTTCTCCAAAAGTTCTGATAGAGTCATTTGGTCTATAAGCTCTGCTATTTTTGCACGGTCAAAAGAGCGATAGGAAACCAGATCCTCGTATACGATACAAGCTAGGTCCCCCATAGAACCGTTGTCTCCTTGTTTGAGGAGGGTGTAACTAGCTAATTTAAAGAGAATGTCTTTGGATAAGTCTTTCTGCAGAGCTGCTGCCAATGCCTTGAGGGTCAATACCACAACTGAACCTGATGAGCCAATGCCAAATTTAACACCATCTCGCTCCAACTTTCCAGTAATTGAAAGATCCAGAGTGGGCAAGTTCTCACCACAATAGGCTTCAAAAGTATTCAAAGCCTCTTGAATGAGGGCATAATTTGCGTCTGGCTCACGGTTAACACTATAGTCAAACATATCAGAAGATAGCTGTGTGCTTGGTGCTTCCTTGACCTCTGCTGACATAAAGATAGGGATGAACTGGATTAGGGCTGTCTGCCCAGGTGTTAGAACCGAATATTCTCCAGCAATGTAGAGTTTTCCGCCAGTTTTTACCCTGACTCGACTGACCGACTGCTTAGGCATCTGGCAACTCCTTGGTGCGTGAAACAATGACCTCATAGTCCTTACGGAAGTGGTCTGCTAGGCGGTCCAGGTCTTCTTCCAGACAAAGCACCTTAACATTTGGTCCTGCATCCATTGTGAAATAACATTGCTCACCAGAAGCACGGAGAGCCTTAACCTTGTCCATAGCCTGATAGGAAGCATCCGTCAGATATGAAAATGGAGGGTTTGCCGTACTTGTGGTTTGGTGCATACGAAGGGCATTGGCTTCAGTGAGCTCACCGACCGCTTGGAAATCATTAGCCTTGAGGTAGCCTAACATATCCTTGTAATCCTGCTCAGACTGTTTAATCCACTCTGGAAAGGATGTCGATGTTTCGGTGCACAATTTCATACCATCACGGCTTGATACGGGTTTCTTTTGATCTGTCAAAACCAGCATAATCATGGCCAATTTAAGGTCTGTTTCAACTTGGTAAACCTCACCGCTATCCTTGTCCCAAGCTGCCAATGGACCAAAGAAAGACCGTGATGAGGAGCCTGAGGCAAACTTGGCAATTTGAGCCAATTCAGACTGCGTTTTTCCTACTTGGAAGAGCTCGTTAGCTGCCTTAACTAGGGCAGAAAGGCCAGAGGAACTTGATGATAAGCCTGCAGCTGTTGGCATGTTGTTCCAAGTTTCAATCTTGACATGTTGGTTGGGATTTGTACGGAAGAGATCTAAAACCTTGCTGGCCTTGATTGTTTCTTTTTCCCCTTGGAGCTCATCATCGATATACATGACATCACCAGTCGCATCCTCAGGCAGAAAAGACAACTTGGTTTCCGTATACATATTCTCCAAAGTCAGTGAAATGCTGCTGGTTGAAGGAATCATACGCTCCGCATCCGCCTTACCCCAGTATTTGACAATAGCAATATTTGCGTACGATTTGACGCTTACAGGCTTTCTATCCACGTGTTTACGGCTCCTTTTTCTTGAAGTTTTTTAGCAATCGTTCGGGCTTGGTCTTTAGTACTTGTCAGGGCAATAATACAGCCACCAAGTCCTCCGCCTGACATCTTGGCTCCCAGTGCACCTTGCTCCAGAGCAGTTGCTACTAGAAGGTCCGACAAGTCACAAGATACCCCTAAAGATTTAAGGTGATTATGAGCTTGAGACATGAGTTGCCCAAGAAGCTTTTGATCCTTGGCTTTAAGTGCTCCTTCTGCCTGCTGACTTAATTCGCCCAGTCGGTTCAGGTCTGATAAAGCATCTAGTCCGATAGCCTCAACCTTTTCCACGGCTTCACGGGTATTTCCATGGATGCCCGTATCAGCAATGACCAGATAGGCACCTAAATTGACCTCGATTTCCTTGAAACCGATATTACGCGTAAAGCTAATGGCTTTGTCACTCAAGCAGGTCTTTGCATCTAAACCACTAGGTTTACTATGGGCAATGGTCTCCGCCTGGTGAACCAGCATTTCCAAGGTCTCCCGGCTAAGCTCTTGATCGAAATAATCAAAGACCGCTCGAATTGCCGCAATGGCTACAGCCGCAGACGACCCCATACCACGCTTTTCAGGGACACTAGACGAAATATCATAACTGATAGGCTGATTCTTGATTTTCAGATAGTTAAGAGCTGAAAAAATAGCCGTCGTCAAGGGATCTTGAGCCTTAAGAGTTAAAGGAATCTCAGCCGCCTGAATCTGACAGACAACCTCAATATCCTTAAGAGGAAGAGCAAGGGCAGGATGACCATAGACAACCGAGTGCTCCCCCATCAAAATAATCTTACTGTGAGCCTTGCCCACTCCTACTTTCTTAGTCATAAATTACACACACTCACAGACGAATTTGCAGGCGAGTGTCTTTCTAGATTTTTCATACAGATTCTAGTGGTGACTCAAGGTCAATCAAGCATTCAAAGGGGACAAAGAGCA
>OGFZ01000665.1_pt1 | contig 19199 bp, 19 predicted proteins | sample 1571081 | NCBI WGS metagenome assembly OGFZ01 (sample SAMEA2582039, study PRJEB24529) | metagenome | biome: Human gut stool | place: China | collected 2011
GGGACGGTGGTTCCGCGATTATGTATACATTCCGCTTGGAGGAAGCCGGAAAGGCAGACTGCGGACGATGTTCAACCTTTTTGCTGTGTGGATACTGACCGCACTGTGGCACGGGGCAGGATATAATTTTCTGATCTGGGGCGGCATGCTGCTCGGGGCTTTATTTCTGGAAAAATTGTTTTTGCTTCCATTTTTACAGAAAAGCAAAGTGATCGGACATGTCTATCTGTTGCTGTTTGTGCCTGTGACATGGATGGCATTTACGATCACGGATGTGCATCAGCTTGGAATTTATCTGACACGTATGTTTCCGTTTGTGAATGCACATACCGGCATGGTCAATTCCATGGATTACATCAAATATCTGAAAGATTATGACAGCCTGCTGGCGATGGGAGTTCTTTTTGCAACTCCGGTTCCGGCGGTGATTTATGGAAGAATAAAGCGGGGGATGTTCGGTACGCTGGCAATTGCGGTGATCTTTGCACTCAGCATGTACTACCTTGCGGTATCTGCAAACAATCCATTTTTATACTTTAATTTTTAGATAACAGGAAGGAGCAGAAATGAAAAAAATCAGATATTGCAAAATCACCATTCTGATTTTAGCTGGCTGGGCAATCCTGTCAGCGATAGGATTTCTGGGAAAAGATACGATTTACAGCCGTTATACGGTCGATCCGGTAAAAACACCGTACTTTGTTCTGGTCATGCAGGGCATACACGATGGGATTTATCCATGGAGCAGCGACCATGAGTCACTCTGGGATAAATGGGAACATCTGGCAGAACTGAGAAGAGATGAGGAGCAGATCTCCGCGACTGAGAGCACAGAACCTGCCGCAGAGGGAACGGAGAGTATGGCAGAAACGGAGACAGTGGCGGAGACAGAGCAGGAGGAAGTAAGAAGCTTTCACCCGGTGGACGCCGGGTATTTCTCGGACGCAGTGTTTATCGGTGACTCGAGAACCGTGGGACTTCATGATTACGGCGGACTCGATGACAGCACTTTTTATGCGACCGTCGGCATGAACGTATATAACCTCTGGACAGAAAAGTTCTGTGAAGTGGACGGGGAAAAAGTGACATTAGAGGAAGCGCTTAAGGCAAAAAAATACGGGAAAATCTATTTCCAGATCGGGATCAATGAGATGGGAAGGGGAACGCTGGATGGTTTCATGACAGCCTATGAGGATTCAGTGGAAAAATTCCGGGAACTGCAGCCGGACGCTGTGATCTTCGTTCAGGGGATCATGAAGGTTGCAAAAGAAAAAAGTGATAAAGATCCGATCTTTAACAATGTGGGGATCGAGCAGCGGAATGAGCGGATCGCTGCACTCGCAGACGGAAAAAATATCTTTTACCTTGACATGAATGAGGTCGTATGCGATGAGGAAGGCAACTTAAAGAGCAGTCTGACGTTCGACGACATTCATCTGTATGGTTCAAAATATGGGATCTGGGTGGATTACCTGAAGGAGAATGGAATCTGAAAAAACGCTATGGTGCAGGAAATAGCATCATAGCGTTTCTTTTAATCGTTTTTTTCAAAAATCGTGAAGGTATTTTTGTTGAATTCCAAAATGCCGGCATCTCTCAATTTGCACAATTCATTGGACATGGCAGAGCGGTCGACAGAGAGATAGTCGGCAAGCTGCTGGCGGTTGAATGGAATGGTAAAGGTTGAAGCATTGGCTTTTTTCGACTCCATGGACAGGTAGGAGAGCAGTTTCTCTCTCGTGGTGCGCTTGGACATATGTTCTAATTTGCGGTTTAACTGGAAATTTTTCCGGGACACTAACGTTAGAAGATTGCGGATCAGCCGGTTGTGAAACGCACAGGCGGAGGGGCAGACCGTCAGGATCTTAGAGACCTCCAGAAACAAAATGCGGCAGGTGGAAGCAGCAAAAATATTCATTTCCAGCGGTTCGGTGGAATTGATCGCATAGGCTTCCCCGAAAATATCGCCCGGGACACATTCTGCCATCAGATTGGCATTGCCCCAGAAGTCCTCTTTTACAATGTGTACACTCCCCTCCAGCACAATGCCGATGCCTGTGATGGTTTCCCCATAAGAAAAAATGATCTCATCTTTGATAAATGTCGTCTCCCGTGCAGAGAGGCAGGAGAGCATGTCCCTGATCTCATCGGTTGTGATCCCTGTGAATACAGAGGTCTGTAATAAAAGCAGATCGTCGTTTGTCATAGAAACTCCCTTCAAATGTATGTTCGTAGAATAAAACATAATTACGTTGTAAAAACAACAGAAAAATTTTCTTTATTATATTAGTATGCACATAGAAAGTCAAATGAAACAAATAATAGATATGCAGACAACAGGAGGAATGGAAGATGGTAAGAAGAATTATAGAGATCGATGAGGAAGCATGTGTAGGATGTGGTCTTTGCGCAGAGGCATGTCATGAAGGAGCGATTGCAATGGTGAATGGAAAAGCGAAGCTTATGCGCGATGATTATTGTGACGGTCTCGGCGACTGTCTGCCGGCCTGTCCGGTAGATGCGATCCATTTTGTGGAGCGTGAGGCAGCAGCTTATGATGAGAAGGCAGTGGAAGAACATAAAAAGAGCAAAGAGGCGGCAAAGACACCATGCGGATGTCCGGGAAGCCAGGCGAGAGCCATCCGGAGAGAGGCAGATGCAGACAGAAGCGTAGAGCTACAGACGGCAGGAGAAATCGGTTCCGAACTGACACAGTGGCCGGTACAGATCAAGCTTGCACCGGTCCGTGCACCATACTTTGACGGCGCAAAGCTGCTGATCGCAGCAGACTGCAGTGCATACGCCTACGGAGATTTCCACCGTAAATTCATCCGCAGCCATGTGACACTGATCGGGTGTCCAAAGTTAGATGATGTGGACTATTCTGAAAAGTTGACAGAAATTATCAAAAACAATGACATCAAATCTGTTACAATAACACGTATGGAAGTGCCTTGCTGTGGTGGAATTGAGATGGCTGCGAAAAAAGCATTGCAGAACAGTGGAAAATTCATTCCATGGCAGGTAGTGACCATTTCTACGGACGGAAGAATCCTGGGATAACAGTAAAATTCTGCGGTTGTCTCCACTTACAGGAGATATTTCGGAAAAAAGAAAGAGAGGACGAAAATATGAGTGAAACAAGCGTAAATCAGAGAAAAGTGGCAATGATCGGATGCGGTTTTGTAGGATCTGCAACAGCATTTGCATTAATGGAAAGCGGTCTGTTTTCCGAGATGGTTCTGATCGATGCTGATAAAAACAGGGCAGAGGGAGAGGCGCTGGACATCAGCCGCGGACTTCCTTTTGCAAGACCAATGAAAATCTATGCCGGAGATTATGATGATATTGTGGATGCAGCGATCATCATCGTGACAGCAGGCGCCAATCAGAAACCGGATGAGACAAGATTAGATCTTGTCCAGAAAAATGTTGGTATTTTCAAATCCATCATTCCGGAAATTGCAAAAAGAAACTGCGGAGGAATCCTGTTGATCGTTTCCAATCCGGTGGATATTCTGACCTACACGGCATTGAAATTGTCCGGTTTCCCGGAAAACCGGGTGCTTGGCTCCGGAACGGTGTTAGATACTGCAAGATTAAAATACAACCTCGGCGAGCATCTGAATGTGGACAGCCGGAGTGTGCACGCATTCATTATCGGCGAACACGGCGACAGCGAGCTTGCAGCATGGAGCAGCGCCACTGTTTCGGGTGTGCCGATCAATACATTCTGCGAGATGCGCGGACACTTCAACCATGACGAAGCGACCGAGCGTATTGCAGAGAATGTAAAAAACAGTGCTTACGAGATCATTGCAAAGAAAAAGGCGACCTACTTTGGAGTTGCAATGGCAGTGCGCAGAATCTGCGAGGCGATCATCCGCGACGAAAAATCCATTTTACCGGTATCGAATCTGATGCACGGAGAATTCGGGATTTCCGATATTTCCTTAAGCATGCCGGCGATCGTGGGAGCGCACGGTGTGGAAAACCGGATCCCGATCGCTCTCGATGAGGAGGAAACAGAAAAACTGCAAAGTTCTGCCGGCACTTTAAAGAAAATTATTGAAGAAGTGTTATAAAAAATGATAGAATGAAAGAAAAAGCCAGACATATTTTGTGTTTGGCTTTTCTTAAGTCTGGAGAGAAAAACATGGAAAAAATATTAATCTATCAGGTAAAAGAAAAAGAAGCGGTAAAACAGCTGCTTGCGCCAATGAAAATCCGCCTGGAGGAGATCAAAACCACAGATTTGCGGCAGAGTATCGGGAATCTCGCAGAGGGAAAAAAGAACGTGCTCACAGCACCATTTACCGGCAGCGCACCACAGGAGAGCCTTATGGTATTCTGCGGTGTGAATGAAAAGCATTTTGACAAAATACTGTTTGAACTGCGCCGGAAACAGATTCCGGTTGACTATAAAGCAGTCCTTACACCATCGAACCGGAAATGGAGTGTGCTTATGCTTATGCTGGAACTTACGAAGGAGAAAAACAGCTTCCGGCAGGGAAACTGAAACGGAACAGGGACAGATCCGAAACGGAAATGGACAAGCGTGCAGATTCTTGTATGAAATGTAAAAATATGGTAACATAATGATATATGTCTGCGTACAGAGACAGTATCTGACGGCAGACCGCGTATGGAAATACGATATTTCACACGAAGGAGAATGAAAAATGGAACATTTCATGAATCTGGTGTTGATCAAAAATATATATATTGGTATTCCAATGGCTGCACTCATATGCTATCTGTTTTTACTATTCTGTTTTCTGAATGTTGCAGAGAAATCATCAGAAGTAAGAGATCTCAAGGCAATACTGTCGGCATTATTGTCCTGGACAGGCGGCGCTGTGCTCATGAGACTGCAGATCAGCCCGGGGATACAGTTCTGGTATCATGTGTCATTGATGGGACTTTTTACGATCCCGATACTGATATATGATTTTTTGTTCCATTATCTTGATATCAGGGGAAAGGACAGATTTCTGTATGGCTGTATGGCTGTGACAGTATCAGCTGTCCTGCTGAATGTTTTTACCGGTTGTATTCTTCCACCGCCGGAAGTGCAGATCATGGCGAATGGCGGTATATCCTACCATTATCATGCAAAAACAGGCATCTGGTTGCTGGCAGCAGCAGAGATATTTCTGTTAGTGTATGTAACGCTGCTTGCCCACAAAAAAATCGGGGGACAATTAGAGTACCGGAAAAAACTCGGCCCATTATTAATAGGAACACTGCTCATCATGGGTGGAAATATTCTGTGCGTGATGCCATGGAGCGGTGATTTCCCATTCGATACCCTTGGCGGAGTGGGAATGGCGGTCTGTTTTGTATACATTATTTATAAACAGTATCTGTTCTCATTTTCCATGCGTGCGACAACAGGTGCCGTATATTTGATCGCAGTAGTTGTAGCGTTTCTTCCAATGATTATTTTGGAGCCAAACATTGACCATGTGATCGGCCAGACGGACAGCTTTACCAGACAGTTTATCACAGTGTTTGTCGTTCTGCAGTGCCTCTGGATGGTGCTGGTCATGAGCTATGCCAGAAAATGGCTGGAGCGTATCCTGTACCAGAAGAAAAAACACATTGTGGAGAGCCTTGTGGAATTTCAGGATATGGCGGCCTCGATCCTGAATAAAAAAGAACTGTACCAGAGAATCCGAAGCACCGTCAGTTCGGCAGTACCGGACTCGTATGCACGTATTTTTGAAAAAAGAGATGACCATTTTGTGGAGTGTACGGCAGACGGGGACCGGGTGCTGGACACAGAGGAAGAGGCAAGGCTGAGGTCATTCTGTGGCACCGGCGGCATTCATAAAAAACCGGAGATCGCAGTTTTTAAGTATGACGATAAAATTTATGGATTTTTATATGTGGAGCTTCACAGAAAAAACAGGCTGATCTATGATGAGGCGGACTGTATCCGGCAGATCGGGAACAGTGTATCCGGCGCATTAAAAAATATCAGTGCCTATGAAAAAGTATATCAGGTGTCCATTCATGATGAACTGACAGGTCTGTATAACCGCAGCTATTGCAGTGAATTTATGAAAAATCTGGATATAAAGGAACATCCGACAGGAATGATATATCTGGATATGGATAACTTTAAGTTATACAATGATCTGTACGGCGAGGAGACCGGAGACCAGATCCTGAAGTGGAGCGCATCCCAGGTGCAGAACCTCTGCAGTGACAAAATGTCGGTATTCCGTGTCGGTTCCAATGAATTTCTTATTATTGCGGAAGAAAACAGAAAAGAAATACTATTGTCGTTTGCGCGGCTGATACAGAATACGATATTAGAACAGAAAGAAGATAAGCCAAAAGTCATCCAGCCGATTACGTTCAGCATTGGAATCGCATGGGACAAAAACATGGCAGAAAGTGCAAGAAAATTATTCCGCCAGGCAAGACGGGCAGCCTTCTATGCAAAAGGAAATGGTAAAAACCGTATCGAGATTTACGAGAAGAGTTTTGAGGGACAGGAACAGAGCAGGGAGAAAGGTTATGAGCAGGTAACGCCGACGATTTTTGCGCTGATGGCAGCAGTTGATGCCAAGGATTCGTTCACCTTTGAACACTCTGAGAATGTTTCCGGGTATGCGATGAAGCTTGCAGCAAAAATGGGGCTTCCAAAGGATGATATCCAGACTGCAAAAGTGGCAGGTCTGCTCCATGATATCGGAAAAATCGGTATCCCGGAAAGCATCTTAAAGAAGAAGGGCAAACTGACAGATGAGGAATACGAGGTAATGAAAACTCATGTGGAGAATTCCATTGAGATGATCCATTTCCTCCCGAATATGAACTATGTCATTCCGGCGGTTTTATCCCATCATGAACGCTATGATGGAAAAGGCTATCCGGGCGGTGTCAAGGGAACGGACATCCCGATTTTAGGCAGGATCCTTGCAGTGTGTGACAGCTTTGATGCAATGGTGTCCCGGAGGGCTTATAAGGATGCCTTAAGCGTGGAGTATGCGATCGGGGAATTAGAAAAAGGAAAAGGCACGCAGTTTGATCCGGATGTCGCAGAAGCATTTATTGAATTGATCGAGGAAGATCCTTCGTTTCAGGTGAAGGCTTCGTAATATCTTTTCCATACGATATGCATTGATGGCAAGGGAGAAAAGAAGAAAAACAAAGAGCAAAATATGGATAAAAATATAGTGTATCATTGGATCAGCCGCCACATTTGTGGCGGCTTGCTTCTTCTTATGCGTCAGAAGAAATAGTTTCTACTTCCTGTTGAGACAAGCCTGAAAATTTTGCAATCTCTTCTATCGTAAATTTGTTCGATTGCAGCATCCTTCTGGCAGTTTCAATTGCAGCATGGTTTTGTCCTTCGGAAAATCCGGATTCACGACCTTCAGAAAATCCAGATTTATGTCCTTCGGAAAATCCGGTTTCATGTCCGGATTTTTCACCATCAGAAAAACCGGCTTCATACTCAGCCTTTCGCAATTTCTTCTCTTCCAATTCTTTATCATATTCAAAAATACTCATACTGATAACCTCCGCACGATTTTTGGAAAGAAATTCTGCAAGAATCCCTTCCTTTATGCATTCGTCAACAGCACATTCTACAGCCTGATTCAGAGACATGTTGGCAGCATAGTGCCGTACTCTGGCGACATATTGCGCATATTCTTTCAAATGCTGAAGAAAGCTTAAGTTCAGTGCAGTCAGATAATTTCTGATATCCGTCTCCTGCTTTTAAATTAGTTAATGGGTAATTGAAAGCATAGATACGAATGAATTACGGAGATTATCAGAGATAATCAGCCGTTTCCAGAATATAGATGGCAAATGCACCATAAAGATTTTGTAAAATATGCTTTCTGTCATTGTAACATGAGAGATAATTGCAGACAAGAAGAATTTTACAACTTTTTTATGAGGGTTTTGATGATTTTAAACGAACTGTATCCGAAAAATCAGGAGTAAAGTTTGAAACAAAAAAGTATTAGAGAATAAGAAAAACACTGAGACAGGAGAGGTATGCGAGTGCAGTGGGAAGATTGGGAAGGATGGTTGCATAGATTCGCAGGACTACATATAGTTCACCTTGAAAAGAAAAACGGCAAATTGTATAATTGCCATAGGAATCATTATCAGTTCCGATTTTGAATGATTGGAACTGATATAAGAGTCGAAAACTGCAAAGAACTGCTTGGTCAGCAGACACTAACTACAAACAGCGTCAGGACGTTATCGCTTGATATATGAGGAGTGAGGTACAGTATTATGAGAAACTTGAGAAGAATCACAGTAATTATGGTCATGGTATGTCTTATGATAGGACAAAGTGGGTGTACTGGAATTTTTGATTCAACAAAAAGTGAAGTTCGCATTGCGAAGAAAGTATTAAAAGAAAAATATAATGAAGACTTTGAAATCATTACACTGGGAGGACACTGGGGAACACTGACGAATGATACCTTTACTGTAAAATGCTATCCGGTGTCTGATCCTGACTGCATCTTTAAAGCTGAGATACAAAAAGAGGGGCATTATGTTTATGATGAGTATGTTTCGACTCGCGTGTGTAAAAGATTAAAGACAGAGATAGAAGAAATGATGAATGGCGTGCAGGTGTCTGTTTATGTACATGCTGTACCGTCTTCAAATGATGGAACAGATAGTAATGTATCATACGAAGAATTTGTGAAAGAAAATAAGGTACACTTTGGTATATATCTTGTTATACGAGATAGTTATGAATCTGTAAGTGGATCGGTGGAAACTTTGGTTGAGAAATATCCATGCTTAAAAGATAGCGGAAGCAGAGTCCTATATTGGGAAAATGTTTCAAGTGAAAAAATAAATGAGTTTGATGAGTTGGCAAAAGAGGCAACAACATTTAATGGGACAATGCAAGCATTACTGGAACATCCACCTATAATTGTAGAATTACAAACGGAATATTAAGGGAGAAGGGAACGTTATGAAAAAGTATATTTTATTATTGGTAACAGCACTGCTATTGACAGGTTTAGCAGGGTGCAGCATGACAAAAAACAGATATAACCATTATGGAGTTGTGAAATATCTTGAAAATAAATATGATGATAAATTCGAATATTATGAAACTTATGGGGGTACGCTGTTTGATTCAGACTCATGGAAGAAATTTATTTGTACCAGTGAAAAATATCCGGGAAAACATATTTTAGTAATTTATGATGTGAAATATAAAAAATATCATGATAATTATCTGGATATTAAATATGCTCGTCAAGTGGATGAATTATTTGATTCTATGTTGTCGGAAGTCTTTGGGGAGAATACATATTGTTTTCCACATTATGAGGATGAAGATATTGATGGGAGTGTATCAGAGTTTGACGGAGATACTACTTTTGAACAATATATAGCAATGAAGCGTCTGTTTTTATATTCTTTTGTAAAAAGTGATAAGAGCAATGAAGAAATTGAACATGAGATGAAAGAACAGTTATTGAATAATGGTATATGGTGTTATGAGATAAACCTCTATTTTGATGAAGATCTTGATGAAAATACTTTGGATTATTTTGCATATAGAAATGACGTAATAAGAAAGGGAAAAAAGTCAAGACATTTTTATGCAAAAATGAAAGATAACAAGACATTTACAGAATGTTATTGGGAGGTTGATTAAGATGTCAGAATTTGATAATGAAACAGCAGATGTTTCGGCGGTGTTAGATGCGTATATGTATTTGGATTACCAGTATAAGTCCAAAGGCAAGCAAGAAGAAAATTTAAATGAAATACTAGAAAAAATAGAAGATGATTATAAAGATAATGAATACTACAAAGTATTAAAAAAAGCCTGTGAGGTGAATCCAAGCCTTGGAGAATATACGCTGGTCAGTCAGAGCCATTATGATCATGAGACAAATGGACAGGATTTTTTCAACTATACAGGAGAAGAATGTACAGATGATCCAATACAGGCATGTGCATTCAAAAGTCCTGACGGAGATTTATATGTGGCATACAGAGGAACCGGTTCTAAAAGATGGGGAGATAACGGACAGGGGTTTGTGGATGAATCCACAGATATGCAGGAAGCTGCCAGAGCATACTTTGACCATGTTGTGGAACAATATGGATATGAAGGAAATCTATATGTGACAGGTCATTCAAAAGGCGGCAATGAGGCACAGTATGTGATGATGACATCTGAACATCGGAGTGAGATCACGGCGTGTTATTCGATAGAGGGACAGGGATTTTCTGACAGAGCAATAGAAAGATTTAAAAAAGATAATCAGGACTATGAGGAAATATTAGGAAGAATGTTTTCCATTAACAGTGATATGGATCCGGTGCATAAACTGATCGGAGTAATCATTCCGGAGGAAAACACTTATTATGTGAATACGCACTATGAAGATTCAGATGGAAAGAAAAATTATACATATGTGCACGATGTGCGTGGAATTATACAGGGGGCAGAGATTGACTGGCAGAGAGATGAAGACGGAAATATCACCCATGGAACGGAAGGATGGCTGAGCAGACTGGCAGGAATACTGAATGATAATTTGCAGAAACTTCCGGAAGACAAGAAGGGAGCTTGTGCGATCGCCTTAATGGAGACAATTGATCTTTTGCAGGGAGGATCCATGGATGATGCGACTGCTTTCAGGAGTGATTATGCAGTATTAGAGATAATAGGCATCCCACTGATCACTGCTTCAGCTATGGAATATGTGCTGATTGCGGCATATGAAAAGAATGGTGCTGTTGGAGCATTGGCGGCTGTAATATTGGAAGTAAGTTTTTTACAAACAATAGTATTTGGGGATGTACTATTAGAGGCATTAGTTAAGATCGCAGATGGTGCAAATTATATCATGAATATGATAGATGCAGTGGAGCAGATCATAGATAAGGCAAAGGAACTGTGTACAGGAGCTGGAGCGTGGATGGAAGATGCTTTGCGGGAGCTGGCGGCAGTTGTCAACAACATCAGAGAATTACTGTATACGGGTTCTTCGGGTTACAGATATGCTGCTGAAAACCCATATCTTGAAATCAATACAACATCAATGAGGGAGTATGCAGCAACATTGTCGGCATTAAGTACGAGAGCCAAAAATCTTGACAGCAGCATGAACAGCTTGTATAGGAATCTTGGAATCGACTGGAGCTCCATATCAAATCTGGCAGCATTATTAAAAGCTGAGATCGTTCTTGATTTCGCAAATCGGTTGGATAAATGTGTAGAATATATGAATCAGACAGCAACGGATTTTGAAAATGTAGAAAGAGAACTTGCAGGTAGTTTATAGCATATATAGAAGTATTGGGTATAGATTGAATGCTTCGAAAGGAGTCGCAATGTCAAAAGAAAATCCAGGAGTAATCTTTGATGCTTCTAATAGTTGGAACGGATATAATCATCAGGGAAAGCTGGTAATATTATTTGCGATAAAACAAATATTAGAAGTATATGATAAAACTCTTTCAGTTGATGAGAATAAACATATGTTGGAAACACTTTGATTCAACAAAGGATATACTTCAGGGACTTTTGACACAAGATGGTGAACAGTTTGCGAATCAGTTGGCGGTTATTAAAGAAAAAATAGAAATCAGCATATATAAACTGTTATTAGAAAAGGAAAAAGAACTTTTACAGATAGAGATACTTGATGTTTATCAAAAATTTGAATCGAAGGATAAGTTCATTACTATAACAGAAAAAGCAAGACCACTGTTCGAAATTACTTCTCATATCCTTGTTCCAGATGATCAGAATTTGGAAGATGTTCAAAAACAAAGTGACATATTATTGGAAGAGTGCCAAAGGATAGGAAACTCATTTCCAACTGAGTATTTGACAGCAAATGACAAATACAACTTTGAAGATATCAAGCATAGGTATGGAATGAACACTGATTTTGTTAGTCAGATACGATTAGAGAACATTGAATTTAAAAGACAATACATACAGGAACAATTTTATAAGTCATTTGATAAACTTAGGGAAGAAATAGCGGACTTGGAGAAAAAGTATAAAACTCTTGGTACGATTAGGACACAATTGAAGGAATATGCAAGTGCATTTGATACCTCAATTGAATTGTATAAAAAACAAATTATAGATGAAATAGAAATTCCTTTTTTTGTGTACACGTCTCGTTTGTTGCAATCATATCAAGGAGGACAAGGGGTATTAATGGAGAACAATGGTGAATCTATCAGATTTACAGCTCCTGGAAATGAACATGACATTTTGTATACGATGAGTTCAGGACAATTATCTGCGGTATTATTATCATTTTCCCTGGCCTTAAATAAAATATATTCAGGCGACGGAATTAAGACAGTATTAATAGATGATCCAATACAATGTATGGACGATATTAATATGATTTCATTTGTTGAATTATTGAGAAGAGAATTTTCAGACTGCCAAATTATTTTATCAACACATGAAGAGGATTTCTCTAATTTTATTAGATATAAATTTAAGAAATACGACTTGGCAGCACAGGCAATAACATTGAAAGATGCTTAAAATATACAAAAATGATAATAACCAGTCAGATGTTTTTATGGATTATCAAATCAAGTGAGAAGGAGAACGTTATGAAAAAGTGTATTTTATTATTGGAAACAGTACTGATTTTGATTGGGTTAGCAGGGTGTAGCATGACAAAAGAAAGATATGATCCGTATGGAGTTGTGGAATATCTTGAAAATAAATATGATGATGAAGTCAGGTATTTTAAATCCTATGCAAATACAAAGGAAAATCCAAGGAAAGTGTATCAATGTGTAAGTAAAAAAAATTATCCTGGGGAAAAAATCTTGGTGATTTACGATACGAGAGCTGATGCATATTGGGATAGTTACTTTGACATTAAATATGCTCATCAGGTGGATGAATTAATTGATTCGATACTGTCGGAAGTGTTTGGGGATGATCCATATTATTTTATACACTATGAAGGTGAAGGAATTTCCGGTTTGACAGAGCAGTATGATGCAGATACTACTTTTGAAGAATATATCGCAGACAAGAATCATAATTTAACAGCTTATATAAAAAGTGACAAAAGCAATGAAGAAGTCGAAAGTAAGATAGAGGAACAGATACTGAACAGTGGTATGTATTGCAGAAATATTTGCTTGCATTTTGTGGAGGATTTTGATGAGCAGAGGCTGGATGATGATTCCTACCTATATGACTTAAATGTATCAGCAGTGAGACACTATGTCGCAATCATGAAAGACAATAAAACATTTAGGGAATCTTATTGGGAAGATTGAATGGATATACATGGAGAAGGAAGCTTATGAAAAAGTATATAGTACTGGTAGTAACAACACTAATATTGACAGGTTTAGCAGGGTGCAGCATGACAAAAAACAGATATAACCATTATGGAGTTGTGAAATATCTTGAAAATAAATATGATGATAAATTCGAATATTATGAAACTTATGGGGGTACGCTGTTTGATTCAGACTCATGGAAGAAATTTATTTGTACCAGTGAAAAATATCCGGGAAAACATATTTTAGTAATTTATGATGTAAATCATGATGCATATCATGATAATTATTTTGAAATTAAATATGCACATCAGGTGGATGGATTAATAGATTCGATGTTGTCGGAAGTGTTTGGGGATGATCCCTATTATTTTAGACACTATGAAGGTGCAGATGTCAGTGGTTTGGTATCACAGTATGATGCAGATACTACTTTTGAAGAGTACATAGCAGAAGAGAATCTTAGTTTGACAGCTTTTATAAAAAGTGATAAAAGCAATGAAGAAATTGAGAGTAAGCTGAAGAAACAGATATTGACCAATGGTATATTCTGTGGTTGGATTGATTTATATTTTGTGGAAAATTTTGATGAGAAATTGATGCATGATTCATCATATAAAAGTGATGTAATAGTAAAAAAGCAACGGTTAAGACATTATAGTGCAAGAATGGAAAATAATAGAAAATTTACAGAATCTTATTGGGAGGATTGATATGGCAGGGTTTGATAGTAATACAGCGGATATTTCAGTTATATTAGATGCATATATGTATTTGGATTATCAGTCTGATTCAGAAGAGATACAAGAAAAAAGTTTAAATGAGATATTAGAAAAAATAGAAAAGAAGTATAAGGATAATGAAAATTATAAAGCATTAAAAAAAGCCTGTGAGGAAAATCCGAGTCTTGGAGAATATACACTGGTCAGTCAGAGCCATTATGAGCATGAGGCAAATGGACAGGATTTCTTCAATTATACAGGAGAAGAATGTACAGATGATCCGATACAGGCATGCGCATTCAAAAGTCCGGACGGGGATCTGTATGTGGCATACAGAGGAACCGGCGCTAAAAGATGGGGAGATAACGGACAGGGATTCTCTGACAGGGCAATAGAGAAGCAATTGTTGCAGTTGTAGGAGAGAAAATAACAGGAGAAAATTGATGATAATAGAAAATAGTAACACAAAATTCACAGATGAAGAAAAGTAAAAAGCTGAGATGCCAATATTTGAAAGTGTCTCATAGAATTCATTTTTATAAGGGCAGCTGCTACACAGTTTGAATGTGATATCTTGCTGAATGAATGTCCAGTAATGGCTGCAAAAAATCAACTACTCCGGTACAGGAATACTGTGTTCCATCACGCAGCTGGATCTTTATCAGATCCCCGGTCATTCCATCATAACAGACAAGTGGATGATAACCATTGCTCTGATAGTGAAAGTTAAAGGCTCTGCCTTCCTGTCTGCCGTATGCATCAAGAAAAGTGGAATCCAGATCCAGAATAACAGCCTGTGGCATCTGAATACTGTAAATTCTCATCCGAAGTACTCTGGTAATCGCAAGGAACTGGTTTAAAGTGTCTTCATCCATACGGTTAAAGAATCTTGATACCATAGGCCGTGATGCAAGCGCATCTTTTTCAAGTACAGACTTGAATACAGGATCATTTGTCAGTTCATCAGAGGCATCATCCTCGAAATAATCGCCAATAATCATATATATCATTTGGAGCAGGAAATCAGATATGAGTAAATAATCAAAATTTTTTTGGGAATACTAATAATTGAACATGTACTATTTGACTTCAAAATGATAAAATTGAAGTCAAATAGTACAAATTAGAGGTGATGGTATGACCGACTATGAAAAGATTGAAGAAATAGCAAGAAAAAACAATAATGTTTTTAAAACACAAATGGTTATAGAAGCCGGCATTAGAAAAGAGAAAATTCGAGAAATGTTGGAGAGTGGTCTGATTGAGAAATTAGGACATGGTCTTTATTCTCTTAGCAAGGAAGACGTAGATGAATATTATGAGTTCCAGCAGAGATGTCCGAAAGGAATTTTTTCTTACGGAACATCTGCATATTTTTGGAATCTTTCTGATAGAGTACCTAATGTGCTAAGTTGCACAGTGCCGAGAGGATACAATACATCCAGACTAAAGATTGATACGAAAGTAAAATATCATTATTTACCGAAGGATTTGTATGGCATTGGCATCGTAGAGGTTATATCACCGCAGGGAGCAAAGATTCGTGTGTATGATAGAGAGAGAACCATATGTGACTTGATAAGGGATAGAAAAAAAGTGGATATACAGCTCTACAGTAATGCATTAAACGTATATTTTAAGAGTCGGGAAAAGAACATACGAAAATTGATGAAGTATGGAAAGGCATTTCGTATAACTGAAGAATTAGAAAAATACATGGAGGTATTACAATGAAAAGTGCAGAACAGATAAAAGGTGCAGTTAAAAGCATAGCAAAGAAAATGAATTTGAAACCACAAGAAGTTTTACAAATATTTATGTTCGAAAGACTAGTGGAACGTTTTAAAAGAGGTGGTTCAGGAAACAGCAACCCAAAGAGACTCTTTAGAAGAACTGACAGAATATAAGGAGATAATCGAAGACATGCAGGAAAGTCAGTTTTTAGAGCGTATATGGGAGAAGTACAAGGAAGAAAATACATACAGCGAAGGAATCGCATTTGCTGATACATTAGATATTGTATCGTGGATCGGCAGGGAACTGGAAAAGTATTGATGGGATAAAGAGGTAGCGTATGAACTGGAAGAATATCAGAGTATACAATAATTCGCAGAATATGTATTTGATATAAATGGAGTAATTGCTGAAGCGGATAAATCATATAGTAATGCTTTAAAAAGTCATGCAACTATGTGTAAATTTGTAATAGCAATTCCTTTTGATTTACCAGACCCTAATTATGTAAAAAAAGGCAAGCCAGTTAAAAGTTGTAGATAAAAAGCTTCCGATAGAAGCAGAAAGCAGGGATGCAGGAGCATCGGATGATTCATGCATGATATATCTTTATCCGGTGGAAGGAAGAGACAGTACATCGGGATATGCAAGTATTTTTTATATAGGAAAAGAAAAATATGAAAATGCTGAAGTCGGGGAAAAGATCAGGATTACCCAATGTTAATATGATAGAGATAAAGGGACATTTTGGGACAGAGTTAACTCGAAATAGAACGTCTATAATGTACAATGAAAATCGTGAAAAGGAAATGACAGTATCATAGTTCACCTTGAAAAGACATAGTGTAAATTGTATAATTGCAGAATAAACATTTTAAAGACACGGAAATAGACAATACAGAGGGAGCATGACACATGGGACGATTTCTTAATCCTGATTACAGTGCATTTGAGACAGCGTTAAATTCAGAAATTTATATTGATAAAACAGGTTTGCTTGCGTATACCAATAAAGTGATCAATACAAAGCAGGCGTTTATCTGCAACAGCAGACCGCGTCGTTTTGGAAAGTCTGTCACAGCGGATATGCTTACAGCTTATTACAGCAAAGGCTGCGATTCAGCAGATATATTTGCAGATTATGAAATTAGCCATGCAGGGGATTTTAGACAGCATTTGAACAAATATGATGTCATACATCTTGATATTCAGTGGTGCCTTGCTCCAGCGAAGGGAGCAGCAGGAGTTGTTTCTTATATTGAAAAAAGTGTCATAGCAGAATTAAAAGAAAAATATCCGAATATTATTTCGGAAGAAACGGTATCTTTGCCGGAAGCAATGTCAGAAATCTATACTGTGACCGGAAATAAATTCATTGTAATCATTGATGAATGGGATATTCTGATTCGTGATGAGGCAAATAACAGGGACGAGCAGGAAAATTACATTAATTTTCTGCGTGGAATGTTCAAGGGAACAGAACCTACCAGATTTATCAGTCTGGCGTATCTGACAGGAATTTTGCCAATCAAGAAAATGAAAACGCAATCTGCACTCAACAATTTTGATGAATTTACAATGTTAGATGCCGGGGCACTGGCTTCTTATATTGGGTTTACGGAGCTGGAAGTTGAAAAACTCTGTGATAAATATCAAAAGGATTTTGCAGAGGTAAAAAGGTGGTATGATGGATACATGCTGGAAAATCAGCAGGTTTATAATCCGAAGGCAGTTGTCAGTGTCATGCTGCGCGGAAATTTCCAAAGCTACTGGTCGCAGACCGGAACATATGAGGTTGTGGTTCCACTGATCAACATGGATTTTGATGGGTTAAAACAGGCGATCATAGAGATGGTTTCAGGTTCGACAGTAGAAGTAGATACCGGAACATTTCAAAACGATACGGTAAGCTTTTCTAGCAGGGATGATGTGATAACTTACCTGATCCACCTTGGATATCTGGCATATGACCAGAGAAAACAGTGCGCATTTATTTCAAATGAGGAGATACGGCAGGAACTTTTAGCGGCAGCAAAGAAAACGAAATGGAATGAACTGCAGGAGTTTGAATATCAATCCGAGCAGTTGTTAGAGGCTACTCTTGATAGAGAGGAAACGCTGGTTGCAGATTATATCGAACAGATTCATATGGAGTATGCGTCAGCAATTCAATATCATAATGAAAATTCATTGAGCAGTGTTTTGACAATTGCGTACTTAAGCGCCATGAAATATTATTTTAAACCAATTCGGGAATTGCCGACAGGGAGAGGGTTTTCAGATTTTGTATTTATACCGAAAGAGGAATACAGAGTAGATTATCCTGCACTCGTAGTCGAATTAAAATGGAATAAAAGTGCACATACAGAATTACAACAGATAAAGGACAAAAAGTATCCTGAATCATTGTTGCAGTACACTGGAAATATACTTTTAGTGGGCATTAATTATGATAAGAAAAGTAAAGCACATGAATGTGTGATAGAAGAATATAAGAGATAAGAGAGTTGTTATTTTAGAAAGGACACCATTTAGAGAAACTAAATGGTGTCCTTTTCTTTAAATTACATCATATTATATGGTGCAAATTTTTAGAAAATAATACAATAAAAAATAATTGTAAAAAAGACAGAGCAGGACAGATGGGGAGGAAAGAGATGTTTAGAGATTTTTCAGATGCAGCAAAACAAAAGCTTTTAAATTATGTTGATGAAGTGACGGCAAATGGAACATGGGACAAGGTAAAAGAATGGTTTAGTAACATAGAACCGAATGTTCAGAGTTGGCTTGGACGGCTTGATATTCAAAAATATGTAAATAGTGTGGAATGCTATTATAAGAAAATCCTCGATAAAAATAATTCCACCAAAAGGCAGATTGAAGAGATTTTTTCGAATGTGCAGGCAGTGGATACCAGATATATCAGTATTACAGGCAGCCAGACTGTATGTGGAAGTGACATCATAAAATTAATCAATGATCTTGCCAATACCATTGACCCAAATGGTGGGAATATGGACATGGGAAAGATGAAGGGCGTTTTGGATGCAGATGTCGAGAACATCAGGAATGCAAAGGCAACTGTTGAGAAAACGATCGAAGAAAAAATGCTTGGAACAGAAGCGGAAGGCTGTATGAACAGCGAGGATCCGGTAAACTTAAGTACTGGAAATTTCATCTATGAGCACGAAGATTTAAAAGTAGCAGGAGAGATACCATTATCCTTCCACCGTTATTATAATTCCAAAGACAGCCGTACAGGTGTGCTTGGCAGATGCTTTTTACATAATTATCAGATTGCACTTGAAAAAGAAGCGGATGGAACCATCGGTGTACGCCAGGCAGACGGACAGGTCAACCATTATGACAGGACAGTTTCAGAAAACGGCAGGGAGGAACTGACAGGAAGAAATACAGCACTCGAATCCTTAAAAGAAACGGAAA
>OGFZ01000717.1_pt1 | contig 18042 bp, 13 predicted proteins | sample 1571081 | NCBI WGS metagenome assembly OGFZ01 (sample SAMEA2582039, study PRJEB24529) | metagenome | biome: Human gut stool | place: China | collected 2011
ATCCGGTTAAATATGCACATATCGTCACTTCTACTACACATAAAACACTTCGCGGGCCTCGTGGTGGTGTCATCATGATGGGCAAAGATTTCCCTAATCCTTGGGGAAAGAAAACTCCGAAGGGTGAAATCAAAATGATGTCTCAACTGCTGGATTCAGCTGTTTTCCCAGGTATCCAAGGCGGACCGCTGGAACACGTGATTGCTGCCAAAGCTGTGGCTTTCGGCGAAATCCTGCAACCTGAATTCAAGGAATATGCAAAACAAGTACAAAAGAATGCTGCCGTACTTGCACAGGCATTGATTGACCGTGGTTTTACGATCGTTTCCGGTGGCACTGATAATCACTCTATGCTGGTTGACTTGCGTAGCAAATACCCTGATTTGACAGGTAAAGTGGCAGAGAAAGCATTGGTTTCTGCTGATATTACCGTTAATAAGAATATGGTTCCGTTCGACAGCCGTTCGGCTTTCCAGACTTCCGGTATTCGTCTGGGGACTCCAGCTATTACAACTCGTGGTGCTAAGGAAGATCTGATGCTTGAAATCGCAGAAATGATTGAGACTGTGTTATCCAACGTAGACAATGAAGAGGTTATCGCACAAGTTCGTGCACGTGTCAATGAGACAATGAAGAAATATCCTCTTTTTGCTTATTAAGAGGCATACTTTATTTTAGGTCTGATATTCGGATTATCGGATACTGTAACTTATCAGGTCTGTTCTTTTCAAAAAGGACAGACCTCTTTTTGTATTTATTAACTTTTCTATCCGAACTATCTGTCAGGAATTTCGTTTTTCCTATTACAAAAAAAAGATATGGAATATCTCTTCAACAAAAAACGAATTCAATCGTACGGTACGCCGGAAGAGATATAAAAAGGTGTACCGGACTCTATATACAAGCATCCCCGTCTTTCCCTATTGGTTTATAAGGAAAGACGGGGATTTACTCATTGAAGCAGGGATTCCTGCGGTCCGATTGTTTTTTAGCTCAAACCTTCTATTTCTCCATCCACAATATCAATGTGCAACGCCTGCGGTTCTTTAGGAAGTCCCGGCATGCGGAGAATTTCTCCGGCTATCGCAACAATCATTTCAGCTCCGTTATTAATGACTATATCTTTGATATGGAACTCGAAATTATTCACTGCACCATAAATCTTAGGATCGGCAGAGAATGAATATTGTGTTTTTGCAATACAGACCGGATAATGGGTAATTCCCATTTTCTCAATCAGTTTGATGCGGTTACGGGCAATGCTGCTGTATGTGATAACGCTTGCTCCATAAATATTGGTAGCTACCTTTTCAATCTTCTGCTGTATGCTGTCTTCTTCTTTGTAAGTATAACGCAGAGAACCGGACGGATTATTTTCGATAGTATCTACCACCAGGCGAGCCATATCTACTGCGCCCTCTCCTCCTTCAGTGAATGCATTGTTGATAGCGAAACCTACGCCTAACTGCTCGCAATGCTCGCGCAACAGTTCCATTTCTTCATCTGTATCTGTAGCAAACTTATTGAAAGCTACAATCACTGTTTGACCGAAAGAACGAAGATTACGGACATGCTTGTCCAGATTGCGCAATCCTTCTTTCAATCCTTCCATATTCGGTTCTTTAATGCGGTCGAGACTGACACCACCATGCATTTTCAGTCCCTGTGCCGTAGCCACGATTACAGTCAGACGTGGTTGGAGTCCGCTCTTACGGCATTTGATATTGTAGAACTTCTCCGCACCGAGGTCGGCACCGAATCCGGCTTCCGTAATCACATAATCGCCGAATGACATAGCCAGCTTGGTTGCCAGAATAGAGTTACATCCGTGAGCTATATTAGCGAACGGGCCGCCATGTACGAAAGCAGCAGTTCCTTCGGTCGTCTGCACTAAGTTGGGATGAATGGCGTCTTTCAACAGTACGGGGATAGCTCCCGCCACTCCCAAATCTTTGACTGTAAAAGGTTTATCATCGTATGTAAAGCCTAACAGGATATTTTCGATACGGCGGCGCAAGTCATCCACATCTTTAGAAAGACAAAGGATAGCCATAATCTCCGACGCCGGAGTAATATCAAAACCGGATTCTTGAGTGATACCGTTTGATTTTGGCCCCAGACCTACGACAATACTACGCAAAGAACGGTCGTTCACATCGAGCACCCGGCGCCATAGGATTTCCTTCAGTCCGAAACCTTTCGCCTGATTCTGATAAAGATAATTATCAAGCAAAGCGGAAATCATGTTATGCGCAGAAGTGATAGCATGAAAGTCTCCGGTGAAATGAAGATTAATCTTTTCCATGGGGAGCACTTGGGCATATCCTCCTCCGGCCGCACCGCCTTTCATACCGAAACAGGGTCCGAGAGAGGGTTCACGTAAAGCAACGATAGCTTTCTTTCCAATTTTATTGAGTCCCAAAGCGAGACCGATAGATACAGTGGTTTTGCCGATACCCGCTTTTGTTGCTGTAATGGCAGTTACCAGGATGAGGTTACTTTTCTTCACCTTCTCCTCATCAATCAGTTGTTCGGGAATCTTTGCGATGTAGCGACCATAATTTTCTACTTCTTCACGAGGGATTCCGATACTTTCGGCAACTTGCTTTATCTTCTTCAATTCAATGCTGCGAGCAATTTCTATGTCTGATTTCATACAGGATATGATTAGTTTTATTTTGAAAGTGCAAAAGTAACAAATCTACGTGAAGCAACAAACTCTTTGCGTACAATAACTGTTGTTATTGGCATAACCTAAAACAACAACTTAATTATGGAATGGATTATCAATCAACTAAGGGTACACCCTGAACTTGCTATCTTCCTCACACTTTTCGCGGGATTCTGGCTGGGAAGACTGAAAATAGGGAAATTCTCTTTAGGTACAGTGACCAGCGTCCTTCTGGTAGGAGTATTGGTAGGACAATTGAACATTACAGTAGACGGTCCGTTAAAAGCCGTATTTTTTCTACTCTTTTTGTTTGCCGTTGGCTACAAGGTAGGTCCGCAATTCTTTCGCGGACTGAAAAAAGACGGACTGCCACAGGTGGGGTTCGCCGTATTGATGTGTATCGTCAGTCTGGTAGCACCATGGATACTTGCCAAGATTATGGGATATCATATCGGAGAGGCTGTCGGATTGCTGGCAGGCTCACAAACGATATCTGCCGTTATCGGCGTGGCAAGCGATACGATCAACCAGTTGGGCATCAGCGAAGCACAGAAGGCAACATATATTAATGCCATTCCTGTGTCTTATGCCGTCACTTATATTTTCGGTACAGCTGGTTCTGCCTGGATTCTGGCTTCTCTCGGTCCGAAGCTTCTCGGCGGATTGGATAAAGTAAAAGCTGATTGTAAAGAACTGGAATCTAAAATGGGGACTTCAGAAATGGATGAACCCGGATTCTCCCCTGCCCTTCGTCCGGTAGTGTTCCGTGCGTACAAGATCACAAATAAATGGTTTGGCAAAGGAAAAAAGGTGAGTGAACTGGAAAAGTATCTATCCGAACAGGAGAAACTGTTATTTGTAGAACGAGTCCGACAACGGGGAGTTGTAAAAGAGGTCAAACCGGATATGCTTCTTCAGCCGGAGGATGAAATCGTACTAAGCGGACGACGCGAATTTGTGATTGGCGAAGAAGACTGGATCGGCCCGGAAGTGATCGATGCGCAACTACTGGACTTTCCGGCGGAAACTCTGCCGGTTATGGTGACACACCGGACTTTCGCAGGCGAAAAGGTATCGACAATCCGGGCACAGAAATTTATGCACGGGGTTAGTATCCGTAGTATCAAACGTGCGGGTATCAATGTCCCGGTACTTGCCCGGACAGTGGTGGACGCCGGTGATATTCTGGAACTTACCGGAATGAAACATGAGGTGGAAACTGCCGCTAAACAAATGGGATATGTTGATCGGCCGACGAATCAGACAGATATGATTTTTGTCGGACTCGGTATTCTGGTCGGTGGCCTTGTCGGTGCGTTGACTATGCATCTGGGAGGTGTCCCTATCAGTCTTTCCACCAGTGGAGGTGCATTGATTGCAGGACTGATATTCGGTTGGCTGCGCAGTAAACATCCTACTTTCGGAGGTATTCCCGAACCTTCACTCTGGGTATTGAATAATGTAGGATTGAACATGTTTATTGCAGTAGTCGGCATTGCCGCAGGTCCCAGTTTTGTAGCCGGATTTAAGGAGGTCGGTTTCAGCTTGTTCATTATCGGGGCATTGGCTACGGCCATTCCTCTTCTCAGCGGGTTACTAATGGGCAAATATCTGTTCAAATTCCACCCTGCACTGACATTAGGATGTACGGCGGGAGCACGTACTACCACTGCTGCATTGGGAGCTGTTCAGGATGCGGTGGAGAGTGAGACCCCGGCTTTAGGATATACCGTAACGTATGCTGTCGGCAACACACTGCTGATTATCTGGGGAGTATTTATCGTATTGCTGATGTAAACGTGAAACCAATACTTTTGACAACTTATTTACTATTCTAACTAATATAGATTTCATTATGGAAAAAAAAGACAATAGCCCGGCTATTACTAAAAGTTATGCCAGGAAAATGGAAACGATCAGTCCGTTCGAACTGAAAAACAAGCTTATTGACATGGCGGATGAGAGTGTCAAGAAGATAGCACATACCATGCTGAATGCAGGACGGGGTAATCCGAACTGGATTGCTACCGAACCACGTGAAGCTTTTTTCCTGTTGGGACAATTCGGACTTTGTGAATGTCGCCGGGCGTTTTCACTGGAAGAAGGAATCGCCGGTATCCCTCAAAAGGCAGGGATCGCTGCCCGTTTTGAGGCGTTCCTGAAAGATAATGAGAAGGCTCCCGGTGCCAATCTGCTGAAAGAGGGTTACAACTATATGCTAATGGAGCATGCTGCCGACCCGGACACACTGGTACATGAATGGGCGGAATCCGTCATCGGTGACCAGTATCCTGTGCCCGACCGTATTCTGTATTTTACGGAACAGATCGTACAGGATTATCTGGCACAAGAGATGTGTGACCGACGTCCGCCGAAAGGGACATTCGACTTGTTCGCCACCGAAGGAGGCACAGCCGCCATGTGTTATCTGTTCGATTCGCTGGAAGAGAATTTCCTGTTGAACCAGGGAGATTCTATTGCACTGATGATTCCGGTTTTCACTCCTTATATAGAGATCCCGCAGCTACGACGTTATCAATTTAACGTGACTGAAATATCCGCCGATCAGATGACAGCCGACGGATTACATACATGGCAATATAAGGATGAAGACATTGACAAACTGAAAAATCCGCAGATTAAAGCGCTCTTCATTACGAATCCGAGCAATCCGCCCAGTTATGCGCTTAGCCCGGAGACTGCCGCACGGATTGTCAATATCGTAAAAAATGATAATCCGAACCTGATGATTATTACGGACGATGTGTATGGAACATTTATACCTCATTTCCGGTCATTAATGGCGGAATTGCCTCACAATACTCTTTGCGTTTATTCTTTCTCCAAATATTTCGGTGCAACAGGCTGGAGAAATGCCGTAATCGCGCTACACGAAGACAACATCTACGACAAAATGATTGCCCGCCTGTCGGAGGAGCAAAAAGCAATCTTGAACAAACGTTACTCCAGTATCGATTTGCATCCGGAAAAGCTGAAGTTTATTGACCGCATGGTGGCAGACAGCCGCCAGATCGCATTGAATCATACCGCAGGTCTTTCTCTGCCACAGCAGATGCAGATGAGCCTGTTCTCGCTTTTTGCTATTCTGGATAAGGAAAACCGTTACAAAACCAGAATGCAGGAAATCATTCACCGCCGCCTTCATGCATTATGGGACAATACGGGTTTCACACTGGTAGAAGACCCTCTACGTGCCGGATATTACTCGGAAATTGATATGCTGGTATGGGCGAAAAAATTCTATGGGGATGATTTTGTTGCTTATCTGCAAAAGACATATAATCCGTTGGATGTGGTCTTTCGCCTGGCAAATGAGACTTCGCTCGTATTGCTGAACGGTGGTGGCTTTGCCGGACCGAAATGGAGTGTCCGTGTATCACTTGCCAACTTGAACGAAGCTGATTATGTAAAAATCGGGCAGAGTATCAAGCGTGTACTGGAAGAGTATGCTAATGTATGGAAGGCTTCCATACGCTAAAAGGTATTTCCTCCCTCGTTCCTTTTTATGAATGAGGGAGGAAAGATACGAACTTTGCTCAATGTCATGTCTTTTGTTACTTGAAACGGGAAGTATCCACGTTAATTGCTACTTAAACGTATGTACAAATGTTGTCATCCTATTTTTAAAGAGTTTTTCTCTAAGAAAATATAACAGAAACAAATAGTCAGGATGAAAATTTCTATCTTTGTCATAAATCAACCTTTACGAAGATGAAAAAACTGATTTTATTTCTTTCGCTGATATTATCGGTCGGTTTTGCATCCGCACAGTCAGAAATCCCTTCCGATAGTATTCGTCGTGCCCCCTCGGCTAATATTAAGGAGTTTGGCGGCTTTTTATTGGATATGGGATTGATGAATGTAGCTCCTCCCAAACTTCCTAAATTCAGCCTGGATGTGCCGAATATGAGTAAAGACTATAATCAACTGTTCCGTCTGAATACGGATGCCACATACTCACAAGGATTCTCTGATGCTTTTTCTCCTTCTGCCTTTTCCGGTTTCGGATACGGGTATGGCTTGGGGCTGTCGTCTTCTCCACAGTTCATGCAAATGGGATCTTTTAAGCTGAAAAACGGTATGAGGATTAATACATACGGAGATTATGACAAAGACGGTTGGAGAGTGCCCAACCGAAGTGCCATGCCTTGGGAAAAGAATAATTTCCGGGGAGCATTCGAACTAAAATCCGCAAACGGTAATTTCGGTATACGGATTGAAGTACAGCAAGGACGAAACGGTCCTTACTAATATATATGAAGGCTAGGTTTACTATTTGCCTGATTTAAAAGCCTTATCCGCAGCGTACATTGCATCCGCTATCCTATCACACCACTTATCAAACTCCAGATCAGGCGTTTGACTCTCAGGATGTGTAAGCATATAATGCACGGATTGTCTCAGACCGTCCACCATTGATACAGTACAGATAAAATCCGGGACAAGTCTCTTGATCTTCGAATTATCAAAAACGACTGTGGCAGCCTTGTCACCTAATAGTTCTCCTCTGAAATCATAAGTTTCTCCATGTTCGGCAAGAAAATCCGAAGCTACGTGTAACGCATTCAGCGGTTTTCCCAATGCATCGGCAATGGTTTCATAAATCTGATTCCAAGTCATACTTTCGTCGGTTGTGATATGGAAAGCATTCCCGATAGCATGAGGGTTTGCCATTAAACCGACATATCCTTTGGCAAAGTCCTTAGAATGTGTCAGTGTCCATAACGAACTTCCGTCACCGGGGATAATCACAGGCTTTCCGTCAAGGATACGCTTTAAGATCTGCCAGTTTCCTTTAGCTCCATGCACAGATACGGGAGGCTTCGTTCCATTGTAGGTATGGCTCGGACGAACGATAGTCACGGGAAAGCCGGTTGTCCGGTAAGCAGTCATCAGCACTTCTTCCGCTTCAATTTTATTACGCGAGTACTCCCAAAAAGGATTTACTAATGGAGTACTTTCCGTAATGCGGTAATCTGTCTGCGGTTTTTGATAGGCAGAAGCACTACTGATGAAAATATATTGTTTTGTCTTATGCTGAAACAGACGGATATCTCGTTCTACATCTTTCGCCGTATAACCTATAAATTGGGCAACGACATCATAGCTTTCGTGTGCTATAGCTTTCGCCACCGCCTGTTCGTCATGGATGTCCGCCACGATGCTACGCATACCTTCCGGCAGTTTTTTCGAACCTCTATTGAGCAGCGTAATCTCCCACCCTCTCTGTTGTGCCAATGCTACGACATCGGTACTGATCGTACCTGTTCCGCCAATAAATAATGCTTTCATAAAAGTAGGTATTAAAATTTTTGGAACAAAGATATTAATTCTGCCTTTGACTACCAACGTTGTATACAAATTACTGATTCTTGTACCTATATTACTGTTTTGCAAATATGATATAGATAAGATATTCTTAAAAGTTTTATCTTTGCCTATGATAAAACTGTAAGCCGTATGGATGAAATTACCAAAATTGAAACTATTGATCAGTACGACCAATTGTTCGGACTGGAAACTTTGCACCCTTTAGTGAATGTGATCGACTTTTCAAAAGCGACAAAAACAGTAGAATACTATCACATGAATATCGGATTCTACTCTCTGTTTTTGAAAGACATTAATTGCGGAGACCTTAAATATGGGCGTAACTATTATGACTATCAGGAAGGAACGGTCGTCTGTATGGCCCCAGGTCAAGTGATTGGTATAGATAACCGGAAGAAAACTCCTCAACGTACAAAATCGATCGGGGTCTTGTTTCATCCCGACCTGATCCGGGGAACTTCTCTGGGACAGAATATCAAGAATTATTCTTTCTTTTCTTATGAAGTTAATGAAGCCTTGCATCTATCCGAACAGGAAAAAGAAATTGTAACGGACTGTATACATAAAATACAAATCGAACTGGAACATGCTATCGACAAGCATAGCAAACAACTTATTGTCCGCAATATCGAACTATTACTCGATTATTGTATGCGTTTCTATGAACGGCAGTTTATCACACGCAATCAGGTAAACAAAGACATTATCGTGCGGTTCGAACATCTATTGGATGAATATTTCCAAGGGCAGGTAGCATTGACCGAAGGGTTGCCTTCCGTGAAATATTTTGCAGACAAGGTATGCCTTTCTCCTAATTACTTCGGCGACTTGATAAAAAAAGAAACTGGTAAAACTGCGCAGGAATATATTCAGTGCCGTATCATTGAACTTGCCAAAGAACGAATATTGGAAGGTTCGCAAACGGTCAGCCAGATAGCTTATGAACTGGGATTCCAGTATCCTCAACACTTCAGCCGGCTATTTAAAAAACATGTCGGATATACACCGAATGAATATAAACAGCAGAACTAAGAACATACACCGGAGAGATCGTTAACGTCATGGGAGATAAAGTACTCAAAATAGGAACCGTGCATCAATGTAATTGTTGCCTGGGAAGTAAGACACTGCATCCGCTAGTCAGTGTCATCGACCTTTCGAAGGCTGACTTATCTCCTCATACGGACATTAAATTCGGATTCTATACGATTCTGTTGAGTGAATGTAAGTGTGAGGCCTATGCATACGGGCACCAATGTTGTGATTTCTCGGACGGAACTCTCGTTTGCCTAACTCCCGGAGAATCAATCAGTATGAAGGGGAACAACAAGGAATTTCCTTCCAAGGGATGGATATTGGCCTTTCACCCCGACTTGATTTGCGGGACTCCGCTCGGACTCAATATACACAATTATACTTTCTTCTCTTATTGTCCGGAGGAAGCACTGCATCTCTCTCTACGCGAAAAACAAATTATTCTGGAATTCCTGGAGAGGATTCGGCAAGAGCTTGAGCGCTGCATTGACCGACACAGCAAAAAAATCATTTCAAAATACATTGAACTTTTGCTGGATTATTGTACCCGCTTCTACGAACGCCAGTTTATCACACGTAGCGAAGTCAATAAAAAGGTGTTCAGAGAATTCAATTATCTGCTTGATAATCATTTCAATGTGAAAGTAAGCCTATCAACTGATGTGTTATCCGATGAATATTGTGCTAATCTCCTGCATTTATCGCCTGCATATTTTAATGATTTACTGAAATATGAAATAGGAAAAGAGTTCAAAGAGTATATCCAGTTCAAACGTTTCGAGATAGCCAAAGGATGGTTGGTAAATACGGATAAAACGATCGGCCAGATTGCACAAGAACTAGGGTTCTCTAATTCACAGTATTTCAGCCGCTTATTCAAGAAAATCACAGGGTGTTCGCCAAATGAATTCAGAATGCCCAACTAAAATTATTTAGTTAACGGCAGAAATCCTTAATAAAAATAGAATCGGGAAACAAAACTCTTAATCAATGTTATAAAACATACTTTTTTTCTTGGATTATTTGCAGATTTCACAAAAGTGCGTACCTTTGTAATGTGTTTTTCATAGTATTAGATTTAAGGTTAACAAAGGTTGGAGCAAGGCGTTGCTCCTTTTTTTATGTCTATACCTCACATAAATCCTACAATCAGTTGTAGAAATCACTATTTTTTCAGTAGTTTTGCAGAAACTCTGATAATTTAATTCAAGAAACAAAATGAAGACAAAGCAAAAATATTATCATCTTATAAAACCAATCATCTTTGTGCTATTTCTATCTTTTAGCATGGCTTCGTGTGAAAAAGAAGATATTATTCCTGAATCGCCGGATATAGAAGATGCAGAAAATCCTACGGATACTGATCCCAATGAAATTGTTCCTCCTATTGTACGGGCAAATAATGAGCAAACGATATTTATGTATCTCCCTTGGTCGAACAATCTGACTTCTAACTTCTATCAGAATATCAGTGACTTGGAGAGTGTAATCGAAAAGAATATACTAAAAAATGAACGTGTCATAGTATTTATGTGTACCGAAGCTACAGAAGCTACTCTTTTTGAACTCGTTTATGAAAACGGTAAAAGCGTGCGCAAGACCTATAAGCAGTATACTGATCCCGTATATACAACAGCCGAAGGAATTACGTCTATCCTTAATGATGTTCGGGAATGTACACCAGCCCAACGTTACTCTATGATTATCGGTTGTCATGGTATGGGATGGATACCTGTATCAAATGCCCAATCACGCAGTAACCTTTGTGTCAACAAAATGCACTGGGAGTATGAGAATGTACCTATGACACGTTATTTCGGAGGATTATATCCCCAATATCAAACCGACATAACCACACTTGCTCAAGGTATCTCCAATGCCGGATTGAAAATGGAATATATACTTTTTGATGATTGTTACATGTCGACAGTAGAAGTTGCTTATGATCTTAAAAATGTGACTAATCATCTGATAGCGTCTACCTGTGAAATAATGGCGTACGGTATGCCATACGCAAAGATCGGACAGTATTTGATAGGAGAAATTAATTATGAAAAGATCTGTAATGGATTCGATGACTTTTATTCAAATTATGAGATGCCATGCGGCACTATCGCTGTCACGGATTGCGCAGAATTGGATCATTTGGCAGCTATAATGAAGGACATAAATAGCCAATATACATTTGATACGACATTAACCGGGTCACTGCAAAGATTAGACGGCTATTCTCCTGTTATATTCTTTGATTGCGGAGATTATGTATCAAAGTTATGTTCCAACCAGGAATTACTGGCTCAATTCAACGAACAACTTAACCGCACTGTTCCATTCAAAAGAAATACAGATTATTTCTATTCTATGAGTAGAGGAAAGGTAAAAATAGAAACTTTCTCCGGTATCACCATTTCCGATCCCAGTACTAATGACCTCGCTTCCGCAAAAGAAAAAACAGCATGGTATGCAGCTACTCATTAAATCTATTAAAAGAGATATTTTCTAATTTGTAGATATTCAAGAACAACAGCTCTATACATCTTATAAAAAAACATGAGAAATATATTAATCATCGGTGCTAACGGATTCACCGGACGCCAATTACTGAAGGATTTATCTGCCCATAAACAATATAATGTGACCGGCTGTTCCCTGCACTCGGATATCTTTCCAGCTTTAGAGAATACAAAGAAGTATCGTTTCATTGAAGTTGATATACGGAATGAAGCGTCCGCAAAAGAGTTGTTCAAAGCAATTTGTCCGGATGTAGTTATCAACTGTTCCGCTTTATCTGTTCCCGATTATTGTGAAACACACCATGAAGAAGCTTACCTCATAAACGTTACCGCGGTAGAACAACTGGCACACCTTTGCAAAGAATACCAAAGCCGTTTCATCCATTTATCCACTGATTTCGTATTTGACGGAAAGATAAATGAAAGAACCGGACAGCTATATACAGAAGAAATACTCCCCGCTCCTGTCAACTATTACGGATTCACCAAATGGAAAGGAGAAGAAAAAGTTGCCGATATTTGTAGTAATTATGCCATTGCACGTGTAGAGATTGTGTATGGAAAAGCACTGCCCGGACAGCATGGAAATATCGTTCAATTAGTAATGAACCGTTTGAAAGCCGGACAAGAGATTCGTGTTGTATCCGACCAATGGCGCACGCCAACTTTTGTAGGAGATCTATCAGACGGGATACAACGCCTGATAGAAAATACGACCAACGGAATCTTTCATATCTGTGGTGACGAATGTTTGACTATTGCAGAAATAGCTTATCAGGTAGCAGACTACATGAAATTAAACCGCACGCTCATTCATCCTGTTACGACAGAAGAAATGCAAGAATCCACTCCCCGCCCGCGTTTTAGCGGAATGAGTATCGAGAAAGCACGAACAATACTCGGATACAATCCGCGAAAACTAAAGGAAGTCCTTCTGGATTGGAACAGCATATAATTATTGCATATTTATTTTGAAAATATACAAAAAGTTCATATCTTTGCACCAAAATTAAGAAGACCAATGATGAATCAGAGATTACAACTACATAACACTGCTTACTTTCTTGCGGAAATCCCCAATTTCTGTAAGTCATGTTGCGTGCATGTACATTGGTTCAGTGGATTCATCTAAATTCCCCTTTCTTTGATTATAGGAGCTACCTGCTGATTCACTCTGTTGCTCACAAGTAGCATTTATCCTGACTTTCAATAAGATAAATTATCTTTTTGGAGAATTATTCGTGTGGCTTATTCAAATGTATAACCTGACCTAAATATATACAATATGTTTTCTATTATATCTACCATGTTTCTAGGAATCGGAATCGGCTATGTATTGCGTAACTGGACTATTTTACAAAAGACAGAAAAGACGATTTCTCTTACAATATTCCTCTTACTCTTTATACTTGGCGTATCTATCGGCTCTAATAGTCTGATAGTAAACAATCTTGGTAAGTTCGGTAAACAAGCAATCATTCTTGCCATATCGGGTGTATTGGGAAGCTTGATTGCTGCCCGGCTGGTTTTACAACTATTCTTCAAGAAAGGAGGCGAACAATGAAAGGAAGTCTGATTGTAATATTATTCTTTTGTGTAGGCTGTATCATGGGAGCTCTCAATAAGTTTCAATTTGACACGCATACTATTTCTATGTACATACTATATGCGCTAATGCTTCAAGTAGGAGTTAGCATCGGTTCCAACAAAAATCTGAAAACAATCATTTCACACCTGCATCCCAAGATGTTACTAATTCCGTTGGGAACTATCATCGGAACATTATTATTCTCTGCTCTGGCAAGCATACTGGTAAGTCAATGGAGCGTGTTCGACTGTATGGCAGTAGGAAGCGGATTTGCCTACTATTCACTCTCTTCCATTCTTATCACCCAGTTCAAAGAACCGTCTATCGGACTGCAACTTGCCACAGAACTAGGCACAATCGCCCTACTGACTAATATCTTCCGTGAAATGATGGCACTTCTCGGCACTCCGCTTATCAAAAAGTATTTCGGGAAATTGGCTCCTATCTCTGCGGCAGGAGTCAATTCCATGGATGTATTATTGCCTTCTATCAGCAGATATTCGGGAAAAGAAATGATTCCGATTGCTATCCTACACGGCATTCTCATTGATATGAGTGTTCCGGTATTCGTTTCTTTCTTCTGCAAATTCTAAGAGCTTCAACGCCTAGCATCATCGGCTGCGAATACAAATCTGATATCGGCATAGGAGACCTCGTCTCCTAACGCCGCTTTTATTCCTGCCACTCCGGAATTCTCGTTCTTTTGCTGATACCGACGAATCTTCTCTATCTTTTCTACAGCTACTACTTGCTCCAATTTAATCTTTCTCATACGAACATAATGTTCTAAGTGCGTAGCAATTGTTCCCGTCACCAAATCACGTGATTTAGCTATCTCCTCCATACTCATTCCCTTACAAAACATCTCATAGCTCATCTGTTTCGTATCTTTCTTCGGTTCCTTTTTTTCTCCCCTCTTACTTTTTTCCGGAAGAAATATCTCTTTGATTTCCGGTCGTTTCACTTGATTCTCCCTCATATACTTACGGACAATCCCCAAAATTTCAAGTCCATATTTCTCCACTCCTTTCGCTCCAAAATAAGGTACAGCTTCCAAAGCTTGCGGAGTATCCGGCAAAAGATTTACAATGCCCATTAATGCTTTCTGTTGCATAATGACATAAGCAGGCATATTGGTTTCACGCGTCTTTTCCGTTCTCCATTCCGATAAAGTGCGATAAAGCTCCGGATGCAGAATATCCGTAGGAACTTCTACTTTTACTTTTGTAAAACTACTACGTGTACGTTCTACCCGTTCTTTTCTCTCTCTCAATGTTTTAGCGGTAGGAGAAGGAGAAGAAGAGTTGTCCTCAAGACTTAACATCACCTTAGCTTTCAATTTCAAATATTCAGCAACAATAAAAGGTTGCACACACATAGCTTTCAATAAGGACTCTTTAATCCACAATGCATCATCCAACGCTTGCAAACGTTCATTCAGTTGTTTCCTCAACTCCCTGTTATCAAGAGGTATATTAGTCTTTGCAAACAAAACACGAATAGGTTCCAGCTCTTTATGAAAATACACCGCACCGGAACGAATCCGTTCCTGCAACTCCTGGTCCGAAGCATAATCTTCACTCTCATTAATCAAACGTGTATACTGATTGCGGAAACGGTGGGCAACTTCCACTATCTTTTCCTTAATATGAGGCTCCAATAGCTTATATTCGGTAAGTAATTTAGGGTAAAGTTTATACAAATCTTCATCCAGCATACGAAGCAACCGTTTATAAGCCTGCTCGAGGGAATAGAAGTTAAACAAATCACTCAACAAATCGAAGAAATAAGCCTTCTGCATATCACTTAGCTGCTTGTTTCCCGGTTTATTCCGTTCCACCTCTTTTGTGAAGTTATCAACCACACTGTCACTAATAATAGCCTCCTTACGCAATGGAGACTCCAATACCAAGCCCTCCAAAGTCTTACAACGACTCAAAGCTACATATGTCTGTCCATGCGCAAAGGAATTGCGTGCATCAATAATTGCACGTTCAAATGTCAATCCCTGACTCTTATGTATCGTGATAGCCCATGCCAATCGAATAGGATATTGACGGAATGTTCCTTCTATCACCTCAGTGATTTCCTTCGTTTCCTCATTTAACACATACTTATAGTTTCCCCATTCCTCCGGCAACAACAGAAAATCCTCCTCACTCCCTTTTTCTTTCACATATATCTCAGAATCATTAACGGCTACCACCTCTCCGATCATACCATTATAATACCGTTTTTCCAAAGAAACATCATTTTTGAGAAACATGATCTGGGCACCCTCTTTAATAGTGAGAATTTCATCTGCGGGATATGTATATTCAGGAAAAGTCCCCGTCACTTCAGCTCGAAAATGATAAGGCTTTCCCGGTAGAGAAGCCAATTCACGATCATTTACTTGCTGTGCTTGATTGTTATGTGTTGTCAAACGGATATATCCTTCTTCTTTAGGCGGTTGGAAGCCTTGCTGATATCGCCGATTCAACTCATTCAACACTTCATCATCTGCTTTGTTCTCACGTATTTTATTCAACAGAGAAAGAAAAAAAGTATCGTTCTGACGGTATACCTTTTCCAGTTCAATTGTCATATAGGTCGTTTCTCTCAATGCACGGCTGGCAAAAAAATAAGGCGTTTCGTAATAATACCTCAACAAACTCCATTCGCTGTCCCTCACAACAGGAGCTAACTGCTGCAAATCTCCAATCATCAACAGTTGTACACCTCCAAAAGGCTTTTCGCGATTGCGATAACGACGTAAAGTCGCATCTACTGCGTCTAGCAAATCCGCACGTACCATACTGATTTCATCAATCACTAATAAATCCATGCTTCGGATAATGTTACGTTTCTCTTGACTGTATCGGTATTGTATTTGCGCAGAGTTAAAAGTCGTTTCCGGCACAAATGGAGCAAAAGATATCTGGAAAAAAGAATGAATCGTCACCCCTCCGGCGTTAATTGCTGCAATACCCGTCGGAGCCAATACGACCATGCGTTTGGGGGTATGCTCTCTCAATCGTTTTAGAAATGTAGTTTTTCCGGTTCCGGCTTTTCCGGTAAGAAACAGGTGTGTGCCTGTATTTTCAATGAACTGCCAAGCAAGTTGTAGTTCAGGATTATTTTCCATGAAAGTATATTATTTTGTGCAAAGGTACGGAAAACTATATAGAGATTGAAATAAAAGTACTAAACTTTTCCGCATAAAATAGTCAAATGAGAATCAGACAAAAAGTCCCGGCTGTTTTTCCCGCTAGAAAGCAACCGGGACGACGGATCAAATTAGAACACTAAGTGATGTGCTATTATGTCCGAAAACTACTTCGTATATTTGTTTTGCTTGAATATAAATAAAAATTCAAGACTATTTCCAACGCAAATATATATATATAAATTCCCGTTTTTAAGTTTCACCTTAAAAACGGGATATTGAATCAAAAAATAATGTTATTAATTGTCGTAATTACTGCATCGAACCACCCACAATATCCAGCAATTCGTTCGTAATCGCCTGCTGGCGACTCTTGTTATATTGCTTGGTAAGGTCTTGAATCAATTCGTTGGCATTGTCCGTAGCTACTTGCATTGCTAATGTACGTGCTGCGTGCTCGGAAGCATTAGAATCCACAGCAGCAGTAAAGAGCTTCTGGCTCAATACAGTAGGTATCAAGTCGGCAATCAATTGCTCAGCAGAAGGTTCTACTATATAGTCATTCACAACTTCACGTTCTTCTTCTTTCTGTTTTTCCAGTTCTTTACCTTCTTCTACTGCACGTGTAAGGTCAATAGGCAGATAAGTCTCACGAAGTAGAATCTGCACACCCATTGATTTAAAATGATGATAAATCAATTCCACACGGTCAATTTCTCCCGCCACATACATTTTCATTAGAAGATCCGCCAGGTCGGAAGCTTCTTGATAAGTTGGTTTATCGGAAAGTGTCGGAGGTATTTCCCCCGGCTGGAATCCCATTCTCTTCACAGCTTCCTCCACCTTCTTTCCTATGGGAAAGATCAAAATATTATCCTGTCCCAGCGTACGGTATTCGCTGACGGTTTGCAATAACATCTTTATGACATTTGCATTAAAAGCACCACAAAGTGATGTATTCGAAGAAAAAGCAATAATCGCCACACGCTTCACTTCCCGTGCTCGTATGTAAGGAGACTCTATCGGAAGATCAGCGCTCAAAAAGTTAGTCAGAATCTTGTTCAACTTCTTCTGATAGGGCAACATATTCTCAATGGCTCCTTGTGCCTTATGTAGTTTGGCAGAAGCCACCATCTTCATTGCTGAAGTGATTTTTCGGGTACTTTTGACCGAATTTATTCTGGTTTTTACTTCTTTCAGTGAAGCCATAGTTTTCTTGAATTACAAATATTGTTTAGCGACCATAGCAGCAGTTTCTTCAATAGCCTTAGTCACATTATCATCAATAACACCCGTTCTCAATACATCCAACACATCCTCCTGATGATTCAATTGCAGAGACTCGATGAAACTGCGTTCAAAATCCTGCACGTTGTTCAATGGCACATCACGGAGCAAACCATGTGTACCACAATAGAGGATAGCAATCTGTTGTTCCACAGGCATCGGACTGTATTGCGGCTGAATCAGCAACTGCGCATTCTTACGCCCTTTGTCAATTGTCAATGCCGTAATCGGGTCCATATCACTGCTGAACTTGGAGAATGCTTCCAATTCACGATACTGTGCCTGGTCTATCTTCAATGTTCCTGCCACTTTTTTCATCGCCTTAATCTGAGCATTACCACCTACACGGGATACAGAGATACCGACATTGATAGCCGGGCGGACACCCTGATTGAACAAGTCCGTTTCGAGGAATATCTGTCCGTCGGTGATAGAAATCACGTTCGTT
>OGFZ01000724.1_pt1 | contig 17870 bp, 15 predicted proteins | sample 1571081 | NCBI WGS metagenome assembly OGFZ01 (sample SAMEA2582039, study PRJEB24529) | metagenome | biome: Human gut stool | place: China | collected 2011
GCATTCACCTACCACCTCCCCCTACGGGTACTCCTCCTTCCTGAAGGAGGAGAGTGGTGGATACTATCAATTATCAAATTGTTATTTTCCCAATCAACCTTACCACTAAAATTGAAGAAGAATATATATTTATAAAGCGACTCCGGTCAATCTCTTAACCGGAGTCTTACTGATTTTTACTTTGATTTGTTTTACTTTACTTTGATTTGCTTTGATTTTACTCCTTTACCCCGTAAACAACAGTGTGGAGCTTATGTCTTATATCTTCGTAATCCTTTTCCGGATTCAAGTCACCGTACACCATTAAATACATCGGAAGAAAATCATCTCCGGGCTTGTAGGGCGGCTGATAATAGTCATTTTTCCACAAGGTGAATCCTTGACGCTCATAGAAACAAATACGGCGTTTTGCCATTTCCTCTACGGGGCGTTCTACTTCCAGTACGATAGGCAATTGCAGGTGGTTGCACAAGTATTCCAACGTCCGTTTCCCGTATCCGCCGTTGCGCAGGGCGGGATTGGTGGCGAAGTGTTCTACATAGTAGAAGCGGCCGAAATCCCAGTACGTGATGAGCCCAATAGGCAGGTCATCATCAAAGATGATATTATTATGAAAGTTGCCCGTCCGGTCGGTATACTCGCGTAACTCTTCCAATTGACGGTATTCTTCCGGTGGAAATGCATCAACGAGGAGTTCTTCCATAAACTTGTAATGTTGTAAATCCGATGTGCTGATCGGTTGAAGCTTAATCATAAAGGCTTGGGTTTTTAAGTTTGACAAACGTTATTTCTTTATGGCACATAAAATTCGATAATCCGGCGGATTGCGCGTTGGCAGACCGGGCAAAATTCGGGATGCTCATTGGTTTTCATGCGGCAGTTGTACGCCGGGCGATAAATACCTTTGAATGAATAACCACCTCCTTCATACACGCCTACCGGGTAATTCTTTTGTTGGGCAACCGGAGTAGGTACCGGTATGTGTGGAGGGAGCATATCTTCCCATTTGGAGGCGAAGTTCACCCGTGTTGTGATATTCTGTTCCCACGGTTCCACATCCAGCGGATAAGTGTCGGTCATCGTATCATCCTCGTAAAAATACTCGTCCGCGAGTCCACCGAAACTGTGTCCGAACTCATGGACGACCACCGGTTTGAACATGGGATGATGCGCAGTGGTCAGCGTGTAGGAATTGTAGATTCCTCCTCCGCCGTATACATCCGTGTTGGCGAGGATAATAATATGCTCATAGGGGATTCCCGCCAGCGCATTGTGGATCGATTTCACCCGGCTGGTAGTCAGATAACGTTCGGAATAGAACGTGTCGAAATGCGAGTGGACGGCAGTTTGCTTCCATTGGTCTGCACGGGGGACACTTACGCCGCTGTCGGTAGACGGGCTGGCTACGGCGACGATATTGAATTTCTGTTTCATCGACCGGAACGGTTCGTGTGAGAACAAGCTTTCGCAGGTACGTTGCGCATCCTGATAGAAAACATCCATTTCCTTTTCCGTATATCCTTCGGCGAGAATGGCGACATCAATGCAGTCTTTCTCGCTGCCGCTTTGCAACATATAACGATGCGGGGTGACGTGCGATGTGCCGCGTTTGTGGATTAAAATATCCTCGGGCGATACAATATGTTTGAAGTTTGCCATAACATCCTTACGGGGCGAATATAACGTAATTTCTACTTCTACCGTTTTCTTGGGAAAAGGCAGGAGAAACGTATTTTCGAATCCTTTGGCGGTTGTCCGGGCTTCATCGGTCGACAGCCATTCCTGAAACAGTGAAGAAAAGGATGTTTTATAAATACATTGTCCGGTGGCAACGTCTTTCACGATAATTTGCCCGTTTCCCGCCAAGGGAAGTTCGGATAAATGGTGTTGTCGTCCGGCCCAGGAAGGCAGTTGTGAGAGTTCGTCCAGATAGATCGCCTGACGGTTGGCGTCTCCGGTGAAAATGTAATCCACTCGTAGTGTTTTATCTTGAAAAAAGTCCGCAAAATTTTGCGCGTAGCTTGTCAGAGTGGCAAGGAAAAAAAGCAGTGTACAGCAAAATTGTTTCATATAAATAGTATATTTATGTTTTCCACAAAGGTACAAACTATTGTTGACTTATCCGCTTTCTGCAAATAAAAGTAATAAATTATAGTATTTGTTGCCGGAAAATCGCTAACTTTGCATAAAAGATTCGTCGATTAAAACAATTTGATTCAAATATGGGACATCATCAATTAGATAGTTTAGATGAGCAGATTCTGAAGTTAATAGCCGGCAATGCGCGTATTCCTTTTCTGGAAGTAGCGAGAGCTTGTAACGTTTCCGGCGCGGCCATTCATCAGCGCATTCAGAAGCTGACTAATCTCGGTATATTAAAGGGTTCGGAATATGTGATCGACCCTGAAAAGATAGGATATGAGACTTGCGCTTATATCGGCATTTATCTGAAGGACCCCGAGTCCTTTGATTCGGTGACAAAAGCCTTGGAAGCGATTCCGGAAGTGGTAGAATGTCATTTCACCACCGGAAAATATGATATGTTTATCAAGATTTATGCTAAGAACAACCACCATTTGCTGAGCATTATCCACGATAAGCTGCAACCGTTGGGGTTGGCGCGTACCGAAACGCTAATCTCCTTCCACGAAGCCATTAAACGGCAGATGCCGATTATGGTCGACGTAGAAGACGAAGATTAATAAGTTGTAATAATTGTTTTTTACGCTTTTACGTAATCAACAAATGCATACGAGCAGAGATGTTTCTCATCCGCAGGATGAGCTTCTCTGTTTTTTTCGTGCCATACGGCGGGCGAGATTTCGGGGAAAAAGGCGTCAGCCTCCGGTGCGGTGTTGTCTATTTCCGTCAGGCAAAGTTCGTCGGCAAAGGGAAGCGCCTGTTGGTAGACACTTGCGCCGCCGATGATATATACGTGTTCATCCTCCTTGCAACTTTGCAGAGCCGCTTCGAGTGAAGGGAATACTTCCGCTCCCGGACATTCCGCAGCCGGATTTGAAGACAGAACGACATTCCTGCGGTTGGGCAGGGCGCCTTTGGGGAGTGATTCGAAAGTTTTTCTTCCCATAACAATCGTATTTCCCGTGGTCAGTGCTTTGAAACGTTTCAAGTCGTTGGGCAACCAGAAAAGGAGTTTGTTCTCGAATCCGATAGCCATGCGGCGGTCTACGGCCGCTATAATAGATATTTTACTCATACAGATTAAGTTCGTTTGATATTCTTCCGTCTGCATCGTGCCGGGGTCAGACTGCTACCACACCTGCGATGTGCGGATGCGGGTCATAATTCACCAGTTCGAAATCCTCGAATTTGAAATCGAAGATACTTTTCACATCCGGGTTGATTTTCATCTGCGGCAACGGACGCGGTTCGCGGGACAGTTGCAGTTTTACCTGTTCCAGATGATTCAGATAGATATGTGCGTCACCGAATGTATGAACGAAGTCTCCGGCCTTCAATCCCGTCACCTGCGCTACCATTTGCAGCAACAGTGCGTATGAAGCAATGTTGAAAGGCACGCCGAGGAAAATGTCGGCGCTGCGTTGGTAAAGTTGGAGGCTCAGTCGTCCGTCCGCTACGTAGAACTGGAAAAAAGCATGACAGGGAGGGAGGTTCATATTATTCAAATCCGCTACGTTCCATGCGCTGACAATAATCCGGCGTGAGTCCGGATTTTGTTTGATCGTCTCTATCGCTTCGCTGATCTGGTCGATGAATCCGCCGTTGTAGTCGGGCCACGAACGCCATTGGTAGCCGTAGATATGTCCCAGATCACCGTTTTCGTCCGCCCATTCGTTCCAGATGCGGACGCCGTGTTCTTGCAGGTATTTCACGTTCGTGTCTCCTTGGAGGAACCACAGCAATTCATATATGATTGATTTCAGATGTAATTTCTTGGTGGTGAGACAGGGAAAGCCGTCGTCGAGGTTGAAGCGCATTTGGTGACCGAACACGCTGATCGTTCCGGTACCGGTGCGGTCGCTTTTCTCCGTGCCTTCAGTCAACACACGGTTCAGTAAATCGAGATATTGTTTCATAATGAGTAAATTATCAAAGCGTTAATGCATTTGCAAGGCTGTGCTTAAAAGTCGGTATCCTCTCCAATCCCCTCTTTCGGGAAGGAGGAGAGTTTGGGATACTATTGGCTTTTTAGTCATCCTCTTTGTGCAAAATTACAAAAATGGCGTGAATAAATTAGCAAACCAGCCGACGAACTTCTTCCATGGCGAGCGCTTTTTCCAAAATTCCGGTGTCAACTGTGTGCAGTGCTCGATGTCGTTGCGGAACATGGTGTTCAGTTCCGCCGTTGTCTTCTTGTCGAAGATGAAAGCGTTCGTCTCGTAGTCGTAACGGAGGCTGCGGCTGTTCAGGTTGGCGGTGCCGACGGTGCAGAACAAGTCGTCGATCATCATTATTTTAGAATGGTGGAATCCTCCGTTGTACATATAAACTGTTGCCCCCCGTTTCATCAACTTATGCAACTTGTAAAGTGCGGCATCCGGCGTGAAAGGGATGTCGGAGGCGGACGAAACCATAATTGTTACGTTCACTCCCCGGTCGATTGTCCGGTTGAGCGCTTTTTTGATAGAAGAAGTCGGCACGAAATAAGGATTGACGATATGTACGTTTTTTTGTGCCGAGTAGATCGACATGGCGTATGCATGGCTCAGCATACGGCTGTTTTTCTTCGGAGTGCGGTCTACGATAGCGACAACGATATTTGTACTGTCTTCATGTTGAGGGAAATAAATTTTCCCACCGATGTTCTGCTTGGTTTCCTTGTTCCAGATTGTAAGGAAAATCTCCTGCAAATCGTTCACCGCATCGCCTTCAATGCGCATGTGCATATCGCGCCATGTACCGATTTTGGGTAGTCCATTGATGTAATAGTCGGCGATGTTCATGCCGCCGGTATAAGCAATTTCTCCGTCGATTACGACAATCTTCCGGTGGTCGCGGTGGGCGGCGTGGTTGATATAAGGGAAAGTGAACGGGTCGAACTTGACGATTTCAATCCCTTGTTCACGGATTTTCTTGAGATGTCTTTTTTTGAGCGGCTGGTTGTTCGACCAGTTGCCGAAAGCGTCGAACATTGCCCGCACTTCGACACCTTCTTTTACTTTTTCGGCGAGAAGGGCGAATAAGGCGTTGGCGATAGAGTCGTTTCGGAAGTTGAAATATTCCAGATGCACGTGGTGCTTGGCCTGACGGATTGCTTCAAACAAGTCGATAAACTTTTCCCGCCCGCTTTTCAGCAGTTTCACTTTATTATTATCGGAGATAGGTATACCCGATTCCTCTAAAAAATGCAGTACAAGGGAATCACTCGTGAGTCCGATAGAATCCCGGGGTTGGGTCATCAAACTGTCGATGACGCTTGCCTGGGCACGCAATAAAGGCAGGAACAGGAATAAAATGAATATACGTAATTTCAAAACTTTTCTCTCTATTTTAGTTTACAGAGCAACAAAGATACAACATCTATGTTTGGGCTAATCGGGGACAAAGGGTAGATTTATTATTGTTTAACACTCGGATAGCTTTATTAGTAAGGGAAAAATTAAGAGGAAAATAATGGGGACTGATTAAACAGTCGATAGTATCATCTTAACATTTCCGTACCGCCTATGCCAATGAAGCTACTTTTCTCGCAGCCATAAACAGTAACACTACACTTGCGATAATGATTGATTTCGGGTCGAGACTTGTTGTTCCATGATTAATCATGCCGATGAATACCTCCCGAATCGTTCCCCATGCAGCTTCCGGTCCGCCTAAGGAGACGAAAAGTACGGCTCCCACAGCCATGACGAAGGCGTTCCAAATGCGTGCCAGCCGATTGCTGCGGTCGGGTAGGTGGTGCATGACACGGCGGCTGAATCCCCTGTCCGCTATCTCCTGCCTGTTTTCGGTAAAGAAGTCGCGCAAGAGTTTATCATTGTCTATTTCTGTCATAACCATTTTGTTTTAAGTACGTTGCTAATTTATCTTTTCCACGCGACAGGTGGCTTTTCACCGTTCCTGTCGGTATTCCGGTAATACCTGCGATCTTGTCAATGCTTAAATCTTCCATATAAAACAAGGTGATGCAGGTTCGTTCCACGTCTTTTAGCGTTTTGAGCGACTGGTAGACATCCATTTTCTGCCCGACGTTTTCTTGTTCGGTACTGTTAATGGCATCTATTTCCGTTGTGTCCAAGCCGGCCATTTCTTTCCGGCTGCGAATATAATCATAAAAAACATTATAGGCAATGCGGTAGAGCCACGTTGAGAAACTCGACAGGTTGTGGAAAGAAGAGAGATTGGTATATGCCTTGATGAATGTATCCTGCGCCAAATCGTCACTCAATTCGCTGTCGCCGCAAGTCAGGTTGAGAAAGAACCGCCGCACGGGCGACTGGTATTTCTTCACTAACTGGTCGAAGGCCCTAGTGTTTTTGAACACTACGACCTGTGCGACTAGCGATATATCGTTGAGTTGGCTCATTTATTTTCGTCGCTCTTTTCTCCGTTTCTTTCTTCCTGCTGCGTTGCCGAAGGGGCGGCTGTGTCGATGTCTCTTTTCCGGGAAACGTTCATCCGGAAAGGATCAACATCATCTGTTTTCTGTTGTTTGCTGCCTATTATCCATTGGCCGATGCCCATAAACATGATAAGCAGTCCGATTGCTCCGATTCCGAACTCTCCGGTGATCGCCCAGAGGAAGATGAAAAGTCCAATCCCTGTAAAGGTGTTTTTGATGCCTTGTGAGCGTTGGTCGGCCGGCCGGTTTTCGCGGATAAAGTTTTCCGGCAGCGGTTGTCCGGCTGCAATGGCCTGTTCGGCAAGGCGGTAACGGGCTTTCCGGTTCTTGTAGCGGAAGAAAAAGATTACAAACAAGATAAATACGGGCAGTCCGAAGACGGCGACGATTGCGATAATAGAGATCAGGATCCCTCCGCTGATCGTGTCGCTGAGGTTGCCGAAGGGAAGGTCGTTGTCATCCGATTCGAAGGTAAAACCAACTTTTCCGTGGCTGCTTCCGGAGGAGCTGACACTGTTTGCGTCCTTGCCCGCCGTTGTACCGTCACTGTTGTGTTGGATTCATCCGCCTTGGTGTCTGTCTTTTTCGAAAGGGTCACTTTCACATTTTCGGTAGAATCCTTCTCAATGCTACTCTGTTTTTGTGCATTAATTACTGTCGAAGTGGTGAATGCGAGCAATAATGCTATTAGAATTTGTTTCATATTTGTTATTTTTTAATTTGTTTCTTTGTCTGTTAGACGCAGTTAGTATCCGAGAAAGTTGCAAAGAGACGAAATATTTTTGATATTTGCGCAAATTAATAAATGAAAATGAATTTACCCGCTTCTTTTACAGAATATACCCGCGCTTTGTTGGGCGTCGAAGAATACGAAAAACTGGTTTCCGCCTTGCAGCAGGAACCTCCCGTGAGCATTAGGCTGAATCGGTTGAAAGTTCATCGGTTGAAAGTGGAAAATGCTCTATCGGTTCAACCTCCCTGGTCTTCGGAGGGAATCTACCTCGACGAACGGCTCACTTTTACATTCGACCCGTTGTTTCATGCAGGGTGTTATTATGTGCAGGAGGCTTCTTCGATGTTCGTGGAACAGGTGCTCCGGCAGCATGTCACGAAGCCGGTGGTGATGCTCGACCTTTGTGCCGCTCCGGGAGGGAAATCGACCCATGCTCGTAGTGTGTTGCCCGAAGGTAGTTTGCTGGTTGCCAACGAGGTAATCCGGAACCGGTCGCAGATTTTGGCGGAGAACCTGACGAAATGGGGACATCCGGATGTGGTGGTTACGAATAACGACCCGGCTGATTTTTCGGCTTTGCCTTCTTTCTTTGACGTTATTCTGACAGATGTGCCTTGCTCCGGCGAAGGGATGTTCCGTAAAGATCCGGTGGCCGTTGAAGAATGGAGTCCGGAGAATGTGGAAATTTGCTGGCAACGGCAACGGAGGATTATTGCGGACGTTTGGCCGAGTCTGAAGCCCGGAGGCATTCTTATATACAGTACCTGTACATATAACACGAAAGAGGACGAAGAAAATGTCCGTTGGATTCAGCAGGAATTTGGGGCGGAATCGTTGGCGGTAGATATTCGGGAAGAGTGGAATATCACAGGAAATCTGCTGTGCGGCGAATCGGCTTCCGTATATCACTTTTTCCCGCATAAGACGAAGGGTGAAGGCTTTTTCTTGTCCGTACTCCGCAAACCGGAAACGGCAGGGGAGGACAGTTATGCCGATTATTATTCGTTTCCGAAAGGAAAATCCGCCGGGAAAAAAGGTAAGAAAGGTGGGGGAGCCTCTTCTTCGCCTGTCTCCAAGGAAAACATGGCAACGGCCGGAAAATGGCTGAATGATGAGTGTGCCGGAAAGTACGTCTTGTCGGCAGAAGGTGCTGAAATACATGCGTTTCCTCAGCAATGCGTAGCCGAACTGGCTGCCATGAAACAACATTTGCGGGTGGTGCAGGCAGGCGTTTCGGTTGGCGAGGTGAAAGGAAAAGATCTGATTCCCGCCCATGCCTTGGCCATGAGTGCCCTTCTTCTGCGGCAGGATGTTTTTGCAACCGAGGCGGTGAGTTATGAACAAGCAATCGCTTATTTGCGGAAAGAGGCTGTCACTTTGCCGGCGACAGCCCCTCGCGGGTATGTTTTGCTCACTTATCGCAATATTCCTCTGGGTTTTGTGAAGAATATCGGCAACCGGGCTAATAATCTTTATCCGCAGGAATGGCGTATCCGTAGCGGGTATTTGCCGGAAAAGATCCGCGTGTTGTAAAGGCCGGATAAGGTCTACAACTTACTTTTGTAAATCCGTGCCATTGCTTTCTGATATTGGTTTTCGAGTTGCAGATAGTTCTGGTGGCTCTGGTAGATGACAGATACTTCTACGAAATACTCTATCATGCTGATTTGTCCTCCGGTGAGTGCCTGTTTCAGCAATGCCAAGTCCTGTTGCGACCGGAACGTCTTTTTATATTCTTCCATGGAGTTATGCAGTGCTTTGGCTTCACGATAGAGCTGTGACAATTCGGATTCAACTTGCAACGTGGCATTTTCTTTTTGCAGGTCGATGTTCAAAGCTTGTGCTTTCGCAATCTTCACCTTGTTCCGGTTTTCGAAAAGAGGGAAAGAGAAGCCGACTACTACCCCGTTGAAAGGTGTGCCCGTTTCTGTGTTCCGGCGATATCCCAGTTCCAGTTTCGGCAACCACTGCGATTTGTTGACCGCTATTTGTTTCCGGGCAACGAGGCTTTCGTTGCCGAGCGCCATGAGGGTACGGTCGGCAGAGAGCACTTCCGATTTCAAGATCTGGTAATCGGAGGGAAAAGGAGTGAGGGGATACCGGCTTTCTTCAAAGACCACCGGGATATTGCCGTTCAGCGTATTCAGTTCCTGCATTTTGTTGCGGAGCGCCGTTTCGTTGAGTGAGGCTTCTGTGCGGACGTTCAGTAATTCCAGATTGATTTTGTTCGTCTCGAGGGCGTTGGCGTCTCCGGTTTGGAGACGTTTGGCATACATTTCAGCGAGTACTTCCGCGTTGCGGAGCCTTTCTTCGAGAATTTGTTTCTGCTGGCGGAGCATGATAATGTCCAGACAGACTTCTTTCGCCTGCAACAGTTTGTCCTGACGGAATACGTCCGCCTGGCTGTCGTAAGCCCCTGCCTTCAACCGGTTCAGTTTATTGCGCGTGGCATACAGGCTGGGGAAGTCGAAACTCTGCGAAACGACGAGTTCGCCGATTGTTTCGTTTTTGTCCTTTGCTCCCCAGAGGTGAGCGTAGGACAAGGTAGGATCGGGCAGGTTGTTGTCCGTTTTGGATTCCAGTTTCTGCGAGGTAATCAGTTGGGCGTTCGCCTGCAACTCCTTGTTGTTCGTTTCTATATTTTTTAATACCTGTTCTATGCTGTTCTGTGCCTGCACACCCCCCGTCAGGGTGAAGAGTGCAGTGGCAGCAAAAGAACTTATAATGATAATCCGTTTCATACTTTTTCTTTTATTTGTTTCTTCTATTACGTCTGGCTGATGATTAGCAGGGTGTCGCGAGGGATTCTTGCTCCGGTGCAGCGTCGGTAGGCCGGCGGTGCATCATCAGGTAAACAATCGGAACGATGAAACCGTTCAGGAACGTAGAGGTTAAAAGTCCGCCCAAGATAACTTTGGCCATTGGACTTTGAATTTCGTTTCCGGGCAAGTCGCCGCCGAGCGCCAGCGGGATCAGTGCCAGTGCCGACGAAAGCGCTGTCATAAGAATCGGGTTCAGACGGTCGAGCGAGCCTTGCATGACACTGTCGTATACGTTCAGTCCTTCCTCTTTTTGGAGGTGGTTATAGTGGCTGATAAGCAACATACCGTTTCTGGTCGCAATGCCGAACAGGGAGATAAACCCGATAATTGCCGGAATGCTGACCTCACCCGTCGTGATGACCAGTGCGAAAACACCGCCGATCAGTGCAAGCGGCAGGTTCAACAAGATAACGCCGGATTCCTTCACGCTGCGGAACTCGTTGTAAAGCAGCAGGAAGATGACAACAATGCTGATGAATGACGTCAGCGCCAATGTCCGGCTGGCGGCTTGTTCGCTTTCAAACTGTCCGCCGTATTCGATGTGATAGCCTTCGGGGAGCTGTATAGACGTATCGATACGCTTTTGGATGTCGTTTACCACACTTCGGAGGTCACGGTCCGCCACGTTGGCGGAAATCACGATTTTGCGCTTCACGTTTTCGCGGTTGATCGTGTTCGGTCCCATGGCCGAAACCACTTCCGCCACGTAGTTCAGAGGCACTTTGCGGCCGTCGTTGGTGTCTACCATTAAGTTGCGGATTTTCTCCATTTCGTCCCGTGCGTCATCCTTCACTTTTACGATGAGATCGAAGCTCTTTCCCTGTTCATAAACCTGCGAGATCACTTTTCCTGCAAGGGCAACGTTGACATATTCCGAGAATTCCGGCAAGGTAATCCCGAACTTGGCAAGCATCTCCCGTTTCGGTTGAATCTTCAACTGCGGACGCTCGATCTGCTGCTCCACGTTGAGGTCGGCAATGCCCGGTATATCTCCGATAGCGTCCTTTATCCGGTTGCCGAGTGAGAACATCTTGTTCAAGTCATCGCCGAAAAGTTTGATGGCGATATTTGCCTTTGTACCGGACAACATGGCATCGATTCGGTGGCTGATAGGCTGACCGATTTCTATATTTGCACCGGTGATCGTTCCTAGTTTCTCGCGCACTTCGGCAACGAGCTCGTTGCGCGGACGGTCTTTCAGCTCGAACGGAGCTTCGATTTCCGAGACGTTCACGCCAAGCGCGTGCTCGTCCAGTTCGGCACGTCCCGTCTTGCGGGCTACCGTCTGTATCTCTGGAATTGTCAGCAGCAGTTCCTCGGCACGATGTCCCATTTTGTTGCTTTCTTCCAACGAAATGCCCGGCAGCGAACTGATGTTGATTGTGAACGAGCCCTCATTGAAAGAAGGCAGGAAGCTGCGTCCGAGAGTGAAGAACACACCGAGAGCGACCACAAACAGTCCGATTGTACTTCCCAAAGTCACCCGTTTGTGGGCCAGTACCCAAGTCAGTGCCTTCCCGTAAATCCCTTTCATCCAACGGGCTACGAATGACTCTTTCAGTTCCTTGTTCGTCTTGTTACTGCCCAGCAGATACGAGCAAAGTACCGGGGTCAGCGTCAGCGCAACAACCGTCGAAGCGAACAACGCCACGATAAACGCAATGCCCAGCGGGACCAACATTCTTCCTTCCATTCCGCTCAGGAAGAACAGGGGGACAAAACTGACTACAATAATCAACGTCGAATTAAGGATAGGCATACGAACTTCCTTCGAGGCGTTGAATACCACCTCCAGTGTACTGAGACGTTCGGCCTCCGGTTTCTGCCGGTTCTCCCGCAGGCGCTTGTACACGTTTTCGACGTCCACGATCGCGTCGTCCACCAGTGAACCGATAGCAATGGCCATACCACCGAGACTCATTGTGTTGATAGTCAATCCCATATAGTGCAGCGTAAGAATGGAGACGAGCAGTGAGATAGGCAGTGTCACCAGCGAGATCACCGTTGTACGTACATTTGCCAGGAACAGGAACAAGACGATCACCACGAAAATACCGCCTTCAAAAAGCGACTTCTTCACGTTGCCGATCGAACTTTCGATGAAACGGCTTTGGCGGAAAATGTCAGTAGACACTTTCACGTCGGCAGGCAGGTTCTTTTGGAGGTCTTTCAGAGAGGCTTCCAGTTTGTCGGTCAGTTCGAGGGTACTAGTGGCAGGCTGTTTGGTGACTGTCATTAGTACGGCAGGTTTGCCGCGTTCGGAAGCGGTTCCCAGTTTCGGAGCTTTGGGGCCGATTTTCACGTCGGCGATGTCCTCCAGTGTGACGGGGAAAGTGTTTACAGTTTTTACGACTGCTTTGCCTAGCTCCTCGACCTTCGGGGTAGAAAGTACCCCACGCACGATATATTCATTTCCGAACTCGTAAAGTACGCCACCGTTGGCGTTTAAGTTCATGTCTTGGGTGACAGCCATTATTTCACCCATTGAAACGCTGTAGTGGCGCATCCGTTCCGGGTCCAGTTGAATCTGGTATTCTTTGATGTCTCCGCCCAACACGGCTACTTGTGCCACCCCTCCGGTGGACAGCAGGCGCGGGCGAATCGTCCAGTCCGCAATCGTGCGGAGGTCGAGCATGGAGGTCGAGTCGGCGGTCAGACCGACAATCAGCATTTCGCCCAGGATAGAAGATTGCGGGCCCAGCGTCGGCTTGCCCACGTTGACGGGGAGGGATTCACTGACTACCGCCAGTTTCTCGCTGACAATCTGGCGGGCGAGGTAGATGTCTGTTCCCCAGTCAAATTCCACCCAGACAACGGAGAAGCCGTTGGTGGACGAAGAACGGACACGGCGTACACCGGTAGCACCGTTTACGGCTGTTTCGACAGGAAAGGTAACGAGTTGTTCCACTTCCTCGGCTGCCATCCCCTAGGCTTCGGTCATGATAACCACCGTCGGGGCGTTGAGGTCGGGGAAGACGTCAACTTCGGTATTCATGGCAGTGTAGGTGCCCGCGATGAGCAGGAGGAAAGCCGCGCAGAGTACGACCAACCTGTTATGCAGGGAGTAATGTATAATTTTGTTAAGCATGATAATTCATCAATTGAGTGATAAAAAATGAGATAGATGCACCGCAAAGCAATCCGGCTGCGGCGCCTTGCCGCTTAGTGTTCGTGGCTGTGTGCGGGAATTGCGTTGCTGGCGCTTGCCAGACGAACCTGATAAGCTCCTTCCGTCACTACGCGGTCGCCCGGTTTTATTCCGGTGAGGATTTGCACATTTTTGCCGTTGTCGGCGCCTAAAGTCACTTCTTGCTTTTTGTATCCCTCTTCGTCAAGTTGCAGATATACAAAGTAGATTCCCTGTTCCTCGGTCAGTGCCGTGCGGGGAAGGGAAAGGACATTCTCCAGTTGGGAGGAAAGCAGGTAGACCTCTACGAACGAACCGGCTATGATGTCGCCTTTGTTGTCAAATTCAAAAGTTACGGGGACATAGAAAGAGTTGTCTCCCGCTGTTTTGCCGAACGAGAGAAGCCGGCCGTTCAATGCTCCCAATTCATATACCTTATTATTATATGGTGTCCGGAAATTGGCGGAATTAATTGTACGGAGATACGGGTAATACTTTTCCGACACTTCGGCACGGAGGAACAGACGGCGGTTCTGTGTCACGCTGACCAATGGCTGGCCAATTGTGACATAATCCCCTTCTTTCACCAGAATACTTTTCACGTAGCCGGCGATAGGAGCGGTAATGTTCTGTCCGATTGCCGAATGGTTCTTTGCGAGCGCCTCATAGCTGATGCGGGCATTCTCGTAATTTTGCTCTGCCTGTGCAAAATCCTTGTCGGATACGATTTTGTTTTTGACAAGCGCTTTCATCCGTTCGTATTCTTTCTTCGACACTTCGTAAGCGATGCGGGCACGTTGCACCGGGTCGCCGTCTGCGATGTTGTGCGAGGAAATGGTCACTAGCGGAGTGCCGCTGCCTACACTCATGCCTTCCGTCACCTTTCCGCGGAATGAGACAACACCTGCCACAGTGGCTACCGCGACGGATTCGTCGCCTTGTGCAGCCAATACCTGTCCGCTGGTCTTGATTACTTGTTGGAAAGGGGCGGGTTCTACAATGCTTACTTTTACTCCGGCAGCATCGGCTTTCGCTTTCGGGAGGATGATTTCGTCGCTGTGGGCGGCTTCGGCAGTTTCATCGTGTCCGGCAGCAGTGCCTTGGTGATTGTCGGCCGCATCATGTTTATGGTCGCCGTTGCATTCTCCTTCTGTTCCATGGGTATGTCCTTCTGCTTCATGGTCGTGACCTTCCGCTTCATGGTTGTGTTCATCGTTGTTGTGTGTGACGGTACTATGGCCATGTCCTTCATGACCTTGTGTATTCTTGTTATTGCAGGCTCCTAAAGCGAATAAGCCCAGGATTCCCATAAAAATAAGTTTTTTCATAAATGATATTTTCCTACTAAAATTTACTGTTTTTACGTTACAAAGATAGGGTGACGCGGATGCAACAAGTTTGCATTCACGTTGGTCTTACGCGAAAACAGAATAGGGAGGGGCGCGGAGAGAGGTGGTACGGGGGATGTTTGTCCCGTGCAGCGAGTCTCGGTAGACGTAATAGTTCTTGACCCGTCTCTCTTGTGGTTTTAGCAGATGTTCGATGATTCCGTCCGTGAACAGGGTGGCGATGAACACATAGTCCGGTCCGCTATCTGTGTGGAAGGAAGGAATGGGAGAGTGGAAGCGCGTCATACATTCGCTGCTGCAACATGAGTCGCTTGCCGGATGATGATGATGTTTGGGACATTGCTGTTCTACGGGCAAGTCCTGTTTCATGCAAATCGCTCCGTTGGGGTGGTGATGATGAGGAATAACGGCTGCCGTCAACATAATAATGTTGATAAAAAGCAGCAATGTTACTATATATCGTTTCTTCCTTTTCATCCTTTCTTTTGGATATGTATCGGCTTCAGCTTGATTATTTGAACGTTACAAAGATACAAAAACTTTTTCTTCGTTAAAAGCCGATAACATCTTTTATTATTTGTTCTTCTTCAAATTTGGTGGCAATTTAACCAGTCGGTGGTATCTCCATTCTCCTCCTTCGGGAAGGAGGAGTCCCCGTAGGGGGAGGTGGTAGGTGAATGCGTAAGTCGGTTATTATCAGCATTGTGTATCCACCTACCACCCCGGCTTTCAGCCACCCCTCCTTCCCGAAGGAGGGGAATGGAGATACTACCGGCAATAAAGGGATACTACCGGCTATTTTATTTCTTTTCCAGTTCTTGCAGCGAATCCATTTTCTTTTTTTCAAGGAACTCGTAGATGCCGCAAAGATGTTCCGTCACTTTCTGATTGCCAAACTCATACACCTTTGAAACCAGTCCGTCGAGGAAGTCACGGTCGTGGGAGACAACGATCAGAGTGCCGTCGAAGTCGAGTAGCGCCTGTTTCAGAATATCTTTGGTTTTCATGTCGAGGTGATTCGTGGGCTCATCGAGAATGAGGAGATTGACCGGTTCCAGCAACAATTTAATCATTGCCAGACGTGTCCGTTCCCCGCCCGAAAGCACTTTCACCTTCTTCATTGATTCCTCCGGTCCGCCAAACATAAACGCACCCAGCAAATCACGGATTTTGTTCCGGATTTCACCTTTCGCCACATCGTCAATCGTCTGGAAAACCGTCAGGTTTTCGTCCATGAGCGAAGCCTGGTTTTGTGCAAAATATCCTATTTGTACGTTATGGCCCAGCGTCAGTGTCCCCTCGTGTTCGATTTCCTTCATGATACACTTCACGAGCGTAGATTTACCCTCGCCGTTCTTCCCGACAAAGGCAACCTTGTCCCCGCGTTCCACCGTCAGGTTTGCGTTGCGGAACACCACGTGATTGCCATACGTTTTGCCGACACCTTCCATAATCACCGGATAACTTCCCGAACGGGGCGAAGGTGGAAATTTCAACCGCAAAGCGGAAGTATCTTCCTCATCTACCTCCAGCAGTTCCAGCTTTTCCAGCATCTTGACACGGCTCTGCACTTGCAACGTCTTCGAATACGTTCCTTTGAAGCGTTCGATGAACTCTTTCGTCTCAGCGATAAATTTCTGCTGCTCGTCATAAGCCTTCTGTTGCTGTTCGCGACGTTCTTTGCGCAAGGTCAGATATTGTGAGTAATTCACTTTATAATCGTAGATACGTCCCATTGTCACTTCAATAGTGCGGGTGGTGATGTTGTCCACAAACTTGCGGTCGTGGCTGATGACAATCACCGCTTTGCCGTTGTTGATCAGAAAATCTTCGAGCCATTGGATAGATTCGATGTCGAGGTGGTTCGTCGGCTCGTCGAGCAGGAGCACGTCCGGTTTCTGCAACAGCAGCTTTGCCAGCTCGATGCGCATCCGCCAGCCGCCGCTGAAATCGCTCGTCTGCCGTTGGAAATCCTCGCGGGTGAACCCGAGGCCGAGCAGCGACTTTTCCACATCTTCCTCGTAGTTGGTGGCATCGATCGAATAGAACTTCTCGCTTAAGGCGGAAACCTCCTCAATGAGAGCCATATAACTGTCGCTTTCGTAGTCCGTCCGCGTTTCCAGCTCTTTGTTCAGACGGTCGATCTGCGCCTCCATTTCGTGCAGGTGAGCAAAGGCCTGCGCCGTTTCGTCAAACACTGTCCGTCCGTCTTCCGTCATCAAATGTTGGGGCAGGTAGGCCACAACGCAGTCTTTGGGTGCGGAAACCTTGCCGCGCGTCGGTTGCCGTACACCTGCCAGAATTTTGAGCAGCGTACTCTTACCCGCACCGTTTTTTCCCATAAGGGCGATACGGTCTTTTTCATTAATAACGAAAGAAATATCACTAAATAAGGTCGTGCCGCCAAATTCCACGGCCAGTCCGTCAACAGAAATCATATTATTCTTTTATTTTGAGGCGCAAAGATAGCGAAATATATGAATATTTTTTATACCTTGCGGGCTGAAAAGAGATATTAACCAAAAATGACAAATAAAAAAAGCAATATAATAACAATATGGAAAATGAACAAACGAGTGTACTGAGACCCCTCATTTTAGTGGCTGAGGACGACGACAGCAACTTTAAATTGATTAAAGCTATCATAGGTAAAAAATGTGATATCGAATGGGCGAAGAACGGCGAAGAAATGGTGCAGTTGTTTCAAGAACACCAACATAGAGCGAGTGCCATACTAATGGATATCAAAATGCCGTTGATGAACGGGCTGGAGGCTACGAAGATTATTCGTGAGTCGAATACGGAAATCCCCATTATCATGCAGACAGCTTATGCTTTCAGCTCCGACAAGGAAAACGCGATGAAGGCGGGAGCTACCGAAGTGTTGGTGAAACCGATCACTTTGAGTATTCTCCGTACCACCCTAAGTAAATACTTACCCGACTTGCAATGGTAGAATAGATACTTAAAAAGAATAAATAGGGTAGAACTGCGGGACCGGTACCGTTTAGTAGAAATAGGGTATCACAAGGCGCACTTGAAAAATGAAATAGGCGGACTTTACGGTCGGTCTATTTTTTTTTTCTTCCCGTTTATTTTTTTTCGTTCCCGTTTATTGTTAGAGTTTTGTTTCATTATAGGGGTGGATTATTAGAGTTCTTTTTTCATACAGGGGGCAACTATGGGATTTTTTGATTCTTCTTCAAATTTGGTGGTAAAATTAGTTGAGAAAATAATAATTTGATAGTCGATAGTATTCAACAATAATTTGATAGTCGATAGTATTCTCCATTCT